>Ga0307379_10009086_pt1 | contig 13322 bp, 8 predicted proteins | sample UN2MG_FD_202237 | JGI IMG/M metagenome (GOLD analysis project Ga0307379, IMG submission 202237) | Soil microbial communities from Risofladan, Vaasa, Finland - UN-2 | ecosystem: Environmental > Terrestrial > Soil > Coastal area > Acid sulfate soil | place: Finland: Risofladan, Vaasa | collected...
CCGTCCACACAAAGCGTCAGAATCTCGTGTCTTCTCGCCTGCGCTTTGGTCTCTTCCAGATTCGAGTCCATGGAATCAATGCGAGCCTTCATGCGATTGAGTGCGTTTCTGTAGTTTTCGATCGTAGGGCCCAGAGTTTCCGCTCCCTTTACCATTTGAACAACACAGTTATCGTGACCGATGATCGTTGTATCGGCGAATACCTGGTTGCCGTAGGTGTGATCGCCGTGGTCATGTGTGTTGATCGTATAGACGAAATCGCTGCGCTCGAATTCCCGCGAGATGGCTTCGCGCAGTGCCTTTGCGATTGGCGGCGAGACATTTGTATCGATCACAACAATGCCCCTTTCGGACGCGATAGCGACGGTGCTATTGCCGAATCCCTCCGCCGTTAGGACGATGACCCTGTCGCTGAGTCGCCGGATGTCGATCTTCAGGTCGGAATCGTCGGCATTGAAGGCTGAACAGCAAATGAGGATTGAAAATGACAATAAAGCGATCAACTTAAAACGGTCCATCCCTGTCCTCCTGCTAAGTAAGCTCATTAATCAAAGAAATTCACTGGGATCGATGTAATATTGACGGATCAGCCTTTCCCGAATGCCCTTTGTGCCACGTCGAACAATGATCGGCCGGAGTTTGGCAGACCTGGAGATTCTAGCGCTCACAATCCAATGGCGATGTGACTGTGATTACAGTCGCAGTTGGCTGGCGATCAAGACGACCCTTCGCCATGGCATGCTGTCAACGGGAAAGCAAAATTTCAAATCTGTCTGAACTTTGGCACTTTTCCGTGGCGATCACGAGGTCGTATCAGGTGCCCTGATTATACGGCAAATCCCGATCTTCGCTAGGAATTCTACGTAGGGAAACTGCGGTCTGAAATGAGGCATTTGCCAATTTCGCATGACTTGTCGTTACCGTCATATTTGGACCGTGTGTTCATGCAAAGAACGACACAAGTACCAAGTTCGCATGACATTTCGGGTCTTTTGACAATTCGTCGGAGTCGTGATTGCAACGGCCTACTTTTCCTCGAGCTAAATCAACTGCCATAACAGAATGGGAGATAACTGATGAAGAGACTCGCGATAATCTGTTTCGCGCTGGCCGCCGTGTTGACGCTGTCGCCGGCGGGCACGTTCGGTGCGATCCAGGACGATCAAACCCCGCCTTCACAGATAGCCGAAGAGATCCAGAAGGCTCTCAACGAGAAGTGGGAGAAGGGAGAGCTCAAATCAGAAGATTATTTGACGGTTCGCGAGGCGATGGCAGCTGAGAAGCTTGCAGGAATCTCCAGCACCGGCCTCTCAAGGGACGAGCAGCTAAAGTACGCCGAGCTGCTGGCCTGGGCCGGGCGGAACGACGAAGCGAAGAAGATTTATACCGAGTTGGCCAGCGGGAATGATCGTAACGCCAGGGCGGCCGGCAAGAAGTTGATGAGCTTCCTTGCTGACGACATGGACAGCAACTATCAGCTCTTTGAGAAAGCTATCGCCGATTACCGCGCCAAGTTCCCGCCGGATCCCGGCGACTTCTACGGTCTTTACGGCCACGTGGCCAGGCTGCAACGGTATTACAACGACAACGGGAATGAAGCGGCCGCCGAAAAGGTCGTCCGAGACGAGATCAATTATATCAACTTCGATGCTCCCTATTTTTCGTTCCTTCTCGAAGCCTCAGGGTGGGAAAAATACGCCGAGGCGGGTAGGGAGCAGGAAATCCTGGACAAACTGGAAGGCTACAAGGCCAAATTCGATGGCATTATAGAGGAGCGAAACGCCGGTATTCCGGAGGACAAGAAGGAAGCGTCGACCTACAACAGAATGACTGAAGGTTATAAAAACCTTTCCACTTTGATGCAAGCCAGCATCACAGCGATTAATATCTTTAACTCCCCGGCCCCGCCGATCGAATTCACTCATTTCTTCAATACCGAACCGTTCAAGTTCGAGGATATCGAAGGCAAGGTGGTGATGTTGGACTTCTGGGCTAATTGGTGCGGCCCATGCATCGCCTCATTCCCCAACTTGCGGCAACTTCATGAGAAATATCAGGACCAGCCCTTAGTGATCCTGGGAATCACCGGCTTCCAAGGCAGCATGTCCAACTATGGCAAAGAGCACGTGGCCGACATTTCGCGGGAGCGGGAATTAGAGTTAATGCCCGAGTTCATTGAATATCAGAACGTCACCTGGCCCATCGCCTTCTCTGAGCGTGGTTGTTTCGATCCGGAATATGGCGTGCGCGGTGTTCCGACAGCAGTGGTCATCGACAAAAAGGGTAATGTGCGTTTCATCGGCCATCCGTCTGACGCGGAGGAAATCAGTACTTTGATCAACAAGTTGCTCGCTGAGTAGCAGGTGTGCCCCAACTGGTGAGTATGGGAGCGATAATACTCGCCAGATGTTTATCATAAATTAAGAAAATGCCGGCGGTTGGTTATCGATTGGCCGCCGGCATTCCTTTGCCAAGTGATACTGGCTGCGATAACTGCGTTAAACAGTGTGATTAGGGCATGGAGCAATATGTGATTTGACCAGAACCTCCAAATCTTCTTATACTCTGTTTGGCTAAACAAAATCTCAAAACGGGTAGTTGAAAGGCCCGAGAACAGAATAATCCTGAACGGTAACTAACGCATCGCTGAGGAATCTCTATGAGCATTCTCGGTGGATTTTTCAAGCCTGATGTTGGAAAGCTAAAAGCCAAGCGAGATGTCAAGGGCCTGATTCGGGCCCTGCAGTACCAGAAGAATTTCGTGATACAGAGTGACGCAGCGAGAGCGCTTGGGGAGATCGGCGATCCGCTGGCTGTGGAAGCACTGGTTGAGGCTGTAAATAATCCAGTGGAATTGGTCGGCACGGCGGCTCTGGACGCACTTGTCAAGATCGGCGATGACGCCGCCCCATCGTTGGCTAAGCAACTGAAAAATAAAAATCTGCGTTTGAAAATCAGGGACGCGCTAATAAATATAGGTTCTCCCGCCATTGAACCGCTTATCGGGATCTTGGGTGAAGAGAAGGATGTCAGTGAAGCCGCTGCTGATGCCTTGTGGGAGATAGGACTTGCATCAGTGGAACCTTTAATCGAAGCCATGAAGAATTCAGGCTTCAAGGTCAGATGCAAGGCAGCGAAAGTGCTCGGCTACCTGGCAGATCTGCTTGCCGTCCAGCCACTGATTGAAGCGAGCAATGCTCCCGATATTGAGTTTCGTGAAATCGTCTTTGAATCACTTGGCCGTATCGGAGCCCCCGAGGCTGTTGAAACACTTTTAAAAGCTCTTGAAGTTGAAGAATCCGGTGGGCCTCGCAGAGAAGCAATAAGTGCACTAGGGAAGATCGGTGACTATCGGGCCATCTGGCCGATAGTCGAGGCGCTCGAAGATGATGATGAATGGGTCCGCTGGGACGCTGAATATGCTTTGTCCGAATTTGGTGTTCTGGCTGTTGAAGGGCTAATCGGCAAGCTTGCGGGTACAAATAAGCGGACGCTTGAAATTGTAATGAAAATATTGGGCAAGATCGGTGATTCCCGAGCCGTCCAGCCATTAATAGACATTGTAAAAACAAGAGAAGAGCTCAGCGTGGCAGCAGAGGAAGCGCTGATCGAGCTGGGGGAATCGGCGGTTGAACCGTTAATCGGCTCGCTTGTATGTGAGGATATTCCAGCACTCGAAAGAGTGATTAAAACTCTTGGAAGGCTTGGTAATCCAAAAGCTGTTCAGCCTTTGATGAAAATTGCCAGAGGGAAAGACCGGATTCGCCCGATTGCGATAAAGGCTGTCTGCGAGATCGCCGATCCTGATTCGGCTGATTTCCTTCATGAGATGTTGCAGGTCACGGCAGAAGATGTTCGCGTGAGCGTGCTTCGCGCCCTCGGTAAGATCGGTGATGCAGACGCAGTCAAGACTCTGATCAAGATAATGGATAAGGGTTTAAAGGACAGGGAAGAAGTGATTTTTGCCCTCGGCGAGATCGGGAATCCCAAGGCGATTGGTGTGCTGTTGAAAGAGCTTACAGATCGTAAGGACTTTGAAGCTCAGGCGGCTGAAGCGTTGGGCAAGATTGGTGACTCCCGGGCTGTGGAGCCGCTCATTAATAAACTCTCAGACGAAGACTGTGATGAGGAATTGAAACGCAGTTTGATTTGTGCTTTGGGGGAAATCGGTGACAAGAAAGCGACTGATGCCCTGATTGATACCCTGGATGGTGATGATAAATATGTTCGTGAAGAAGCGGTTAAGGCGCTCGGCAAGATCGGCGGCGAGCTGGCTATCCATGTTCTCCATGAATTAATAGAGGACAAATCCTTGAGATTTGAGGCAATACATGCGCTGGCGCATATGGAGGATTCCAGAGCAATAGAGTCGCTTATCGTTGAGTTCGGGGGCGAGAGTTATCTGGCAGCCAACACACTGATCTCGAGTGAGAATCAGCTTGCGGTAGAGCCGTTGATAGAAGCGCTGGGCAATGAAAACACTAAGATCCGCAGGGCTGCGGCATACGTGTTGCAATACATCAATGGTCCCGATGCGGTAGAGCCGCTCACCGATGCCTTGAATGACCGGTGCCGCAAAGTCAAGCAACATGCCGCCTTAGCTCTGGGGGATATTGGTGATTGTTCTGTTGTTGAAGCACTTGCCGGAACGTTGAATGATGAAATCGAAGAAGTCCGTATTAGTTCCGCTGAGGCATTGGGCAGACTTGGTGATCCGGAGGCACTTGATTCTCTTGTGGAAGCTCTTGGCGATGATAGTTTCAGAGTGAGGAGAGAAGCTGCGGAGGCACTCGGCAAAATCGGCGTTGCCGATGCCCGGGAAAAGCTCGAACAACTGCAGAACGACGAGTCAGAATGGGTTCGCAAGGCGGCGAAAGAGGCTATTCAAGCAATCAAGGAAAAACAAAACGCCTGATTCGAGATTTGCCGCTATCTCCTGAAACAGCGAAATTAAGAAGAAGTTTCCTTGGCATTTACCAAGCAAGGCGGATTGTTTGTCGGCAGGCGGATCATCCCTTTCCCGGCTTCGTGCCTTCCTTGCCCTCGGAGACATTGTTATAGAAGCGCTGGGTGGGGTAGGCGAAGTCGATGTTGTCGTGCTGCGCGAAGGCTTCGAGGATGTCTTCCCAGATCGACTGTTGCGTGCTGCGCCGGCGGCGCGGCTGGCAGAGGTAGCGCAGCGTCAGCAGCACGCCGCAATCCCTTACGGACGTGTAAACCGTCGGCGTCAGGTTCTTGTAGAAGATCATGAACTTCTCGGCGGCTTTCTGAACACCCTGCTCGGCATTCTTAGTCAGGTGTTCGGCATTCCTGAAGGCGATCTCGGTGAGGATTTCCTTGGCCTTGCGCCAGTCGCTTTCAAAGGTTATCAGCACGGCCACCTCGTCCCAGATGTACTGAAAGCCCTTGCTATAGTTGGCCAGCGGCTCGGTGAAGATCTTGCCGTTGGGGATATGCACCACCCGCCCGGTGCTTTGGTCGGCGTCGACCCAGTTGCCGACCTCCATCACGGTGAACATGAAAACACGCTGATCGATGACGTCGCCCTTGATCTGGCCCACCTCGATGCGATCGCCGACGCTGAACGGCCGCCGCCAGATGATGAACGCCCAGCCGGCCATGTTTGTGATCGGAGTCGCCAGGGCGATTGCCAGACCGGCTGACAACAGGCCCAGGTAGGTGGGCCAGTCTTCGAAGCCGACGAACCAGATTCGCACCGCGGCCAGGAGAATCAGCATGAAGGTGATGTAGAGACTGACCTTTCGCCAGTAGTAGCGGACCTTGATGTCATCGAAGCGCCTGAAGGCGATAATCAGGACGAGCTTTCTAAGCAGGAGAATGATCAGTACCACCACCACGGAGAGGAACAGCTTCCATTGCCAGTCCTGTCCGGACCCCAGTATGGTCCTGATCCAGTTGAGTAAATCGTTCATATCGATATTAAACTATGGTTGACTACGCACATTATCACCAATGCAGCTTCAATCCTCAACAGCTAAGGGTTTGGGTGTTGCCGGGGCACACGACTGTCGCTTACTCCGCCTCTAAGCCAACATGGAAAACCGCAACTAATTACCGCAACTTCTGCAGAGGATTATGTCAGGCTTCTAAAGGAAGTGAGCGTCATTCCGAAGTTCTCTCAACTATAGTCCCGACACGCACGAGACGGCCAATGATCAAGATAAGCTTTCAATATGAGGGAAAATTGACAATCAGGCCTTGATGAGGTATTTAATTTGCGGCAATAGTGGAATCCATAAATATTTCCTTGGGGGGTTAATATGCGTTCAAAGTTCTTGTTTGTATCCGTAATGTGCCTGGCGGTTTCCTTGTTTCTGTTGACCTCATGCAGCGAGGAGCCTGCTCCTCCGGAGGCGAGAGCCGGCACTTGGAAAGCCGAAGTGGATTTCGGGGAGTTTAATTTTATGGTGGATGAGACAGGCACAAAGATATTGAGCATCCATTACAAATTCGATAAAGGCGGGCTTGTTGTAGAGTCTACAATGGATGGCGGCGAAAATCCTTGGTCAATCGACGAGGAGGGGAAGTTCAGCTTTTTTGTTCTCAAGTTGGTAGATGGCATCACACTGGAGGGGCAGTTTAATGTCAGCCAGACGAACGCAACAGGAATATGCGAGGTGCCGGATGCGGGCTCGCAGAATTGGGTAGCAACGAAAACTGAGATCGCTGATTAGACCACAGATAAGTTCAGTCAAATTACATTCATAAACATCTCGTTATACAAGAGGATTGGTCTGCTTTAATACGTAATGCATAGCCTGCAAAGGGGAAGGCAAATACAGCCTCAGGTACGTGGATTCGTGATTTTTACTTGTTTACCTGTTATTATCTGCCACGGAAAATATTCTCCAACTTCGCGTTAATCTGATTGGGAGGTTTGATTGTAAACTCTTGTAACAGCCCATGTTTGATAGGAGAAACTCATGATGAGATTCCTCTTACGCATATTCGCTTTGGCCCTCGTGTCCCTGATATTCATCCCCTTTGAGACGGCTCCTGAATCCGATCGTGCTTACGATATCGTACACTCATTAAACGTCCCTGAGGCCCGCTGCTCTTCGTTTTGTCTCGACAACAACGGCTACGCTGTTTTCGGGACAAATCTCGACAGCAACGTTTATGAAGGATTGCTTTATGTCAACAAAAGAGGCCTGGGCAAGACAGGCTTCGGCGGAGGTTCTTCTCGATGGGTCTCAAAGTACGCCAGTATCACTTTCAATTTCGCCGCATATCATTATGCCTGGAGTGGAATGAATGAAAAAGGTCTCGTGGTCAGCACGATGGCATTGCACGAATCTGTCGCGCCGGCTCCGGACGAACGCTACCCTTTGGATAGCGGCATATGGCTTCAATACGTCCTCGATATGTGTGAGACGGTAGATGATCTTTTCGAGATCGATTCGAAAGTTAGGATCATTACTGTAGACCACTATCTGATCACCGACAGAAAGGGCAACAGCGCGGTGGTGGAGTTCCTCGAGGGCCGGATGGTGGTTCATACCGGGGAGGACCTCCCCGTCGCCGCTTTGACAAATACAAAATATACCGATTCCCTCCAGACATGGCAGCGCAGAAATCAGGGCCAGCTTTGGGATCGTTACGATCCTTCTCTTGCTCGCTTCGTCCTGGCTGCTGATCGGGTTGCCAGGTTTAATTCCACTGACGCCGATTCGGCCGTGAATTACGCTTTCGATACTTTGTACGAGGTCAGGGCGGAACAGTACTATCCGACAGGAGCGTCTCAATGGAGCATCGTCTACGATTGCAGAAACATGCGGATCTATTTCCGCACATTCTTCCACCCTGAAATCAGATATCTGGATTTCTATAAATTCGACCTGGCCTGCGATACTCCCGTAAAAATGCTCGATATTCACGCGGAGCTGAGCGGCGATGTATCCGAAGATTTTTTTGATTTCTCTTACGAGATCAGTTATCAGCACTATCTCACGTTCTGCCAGAAGTGGGGAGTGGAATACACTCCATCTGGTCTTGCCAGGAATATGAGCCTTTGGGCGAGCTTCCCATGTACCGGCAGTGAGCCTGCAGATGAGGTTCTCGTTTCAAAAGGGGTGCCAAAGCACAATGCAGATCCCCGATTCGCCGTCAATGCGTCCACCGGGGACATGCTTGTCGTGTGGAACCAGCTCGATTCCAACGATCTTTCGTTCAGTCGAATCCGAAGCGCGATGCTGAAGCGCAGCCTGACGGGGAGGTATCAGCTGTCCGAGTCCGTGCTTCTGTCCGATACCAACGGCTTCAACGCAAATCCGTATCCGGTCTATCTTGAGGAGAAAGATCTGTTTTTTGTCGTCTGGGACCAGGCCAATCCTAACTGGCCTTCCGACCGGAGCGACATCCTGGGGAGAATCGTATCGGCAGGTGGTTTGCCCGAGGGGGGCATCTTCAAGGTCTTGGCGGATGGAAACAGGAACGAGCGGCCTCAGGTGTACGCCAAGTCCAGCCCTCAGGAAAACCCGAGCAGAAAAGACACAGGGCAGAAGGTGAAATTGGTCTTCAGCGCTGTTCAATTGGGCGGGAAGCTGAGTGGCGTGCCGGAGCTGAGAGCCGGCGCATTAAGCGGGAAATTCAAGGTGAGGCGACCGCGGTTGTTGATCCAGGGTGAAGTCGAGAACGTCGAAGGAGTCCTTATCCCCGAAAGAATACTCCCGGCCTCCGGCGGACAGTTTGCCGGCGACAGCCTGGTCCTGCCGGTCATCCGTGAGATTGCTCAGCAAAATGGAGTGATCCTCGGGCAGGCGATGGCTGTCGTTGTAGACGATTCAAACCGTCTGGCCGATGCGGAGGACATCGGCAAGCCCGGCGCGTCCCGGCCATGTATTGCGGCATTCTCCGACGGCACGAATGATGCCCTGATCTTCTACTCCGTAGTAAAAGGCAAAAGGGTACTGAATAACGTGATGAGCCTCCCTGTGGACGGCCGGGCACCCCTGCTGACCTTATTGTCTGAAGATACCGTCTACAATAAAGCTGTGGATTCCAGGATCATCATGCTCGCCGCGGAACAGCCGAACGAGGGAGCCGATTCGGTTCCTGTGGGTAACAGGACTATCGGCTATCAACTGTTCGCGGCGACCAACGGCAACGTCTATCGGCGCGCGATTACCGACGGCGGAAAACTTATCGGTCCTTTCAAGAGTGTCTTCGAGCACGACAAATCTTTGCAGATGATGTGCGGAGCGGAAGTCACGTTCCCGGATTCTTCAGGCCAGGTCGGCACGGGGAAAGACGTCGAGCTTCTTATTATCTGGCAGAAATGGAAATCAAGCGAAGAACACGAGCTTCAAGCGCGTCTCCTGAGTGTTAAACGCTAGATATCCTGCGCGAAGATTATTTAACACCCTGGTTTAGACAAGTGAAGTTTCGCCAGGGTGGACGCACGATCCCAAGATGAGGAACTACCAGAGATAATCTGATCAATCGAGCATGTTTATTTGAAATGAGCGGTCAGCGCTTCGAAGAGTTTCCCGTCAAATGCCGCCTCGATCTCCTCCAGGCTTCTCAAGCCGAAGATAAACGCTATCGCGATCGGATCCGCACGATAAGCCGTGTGCCCCTCGTAGAATCCGTAACGCTGGATGTAATAGGGTACCATCTCGCCGGTGAAAAAATGCGACAGCGCGCTCACCATCTGTTCGAATTCTTCATCGCTCAGGCGGGAATATCTTAGCTTGAGGAAATTCAATTCGCCGGCGCTCGGTTCCCGGAACAGATCCATGTTGAAGCTGCCTCGGACATCGTCATTGAAGATGGATTGCTGAAAGCCCTTGCTCCCGCGGACGGTGATCGAGACCTGGACGCCGTTGTAATAAAAGCCGTTGATGCGGTCCCAAAATCTTCCTAACCGCCCAGAGTCAAGTTCGAGGAGTATCAGGTTCCAGACATGAAACATTGGGCGTGCCATTTGCGGATGGGTAAGGTCCAACGCCTTCACAATTCTGTTATCCCCCTTCAGGGTCGAGATAATATCCTCATCTTCAGCCAGAAATCCGGCCGCGGAAAACCTGCCAGGCCTGCCGTCTTCGGTGATCTGCCCGATTGGTTTTCCGGTGATGGTTTGCACCGCAGCCAGTTCGGTATCTGAATGCAGGTCGGTTGCCGCCAGGGTGGGGAAGTCCGCCTCATCCACGGCTAATTGGTTGCCGCGATAGAACTTCGCCCTCACGGCCTCCTTGTTCTCAACGGTGACGCACACGACGCCGAATCTCTGCTCTTTGGTGATGATGATAATGTACTCGTTCCCGTCCTCGTCCGTAAAGGGTGACGGCAGATCCGGCTTGGTAGTATAGGACTGCGGGTAAAGGTCGTAGACATTGTTTCCGGGCTGGTGACTTGTTGTTCGCTGCCTGATTTCTGCCCCTGATCGTTCAGCTTGGCTGGATTCGGAAAATATATCAGCAAGCCGAACAGGGCGCATAGCATTAAACCTAAGGGAATAGTTCTTTTGATTGCCATTTCAATCCTCGCGTAACACTGCATGTTTATGATTTTACGGTGGACAAACATCCCTCGACAGCGGGATGTTCACGAATCAGAACACCATCGCTCAATGGTGCCGTTAGGGCGAGCCCGCTGACCTTCTGAGACATGCAATGAATGCATTTGTTCCTTGCCTTACGCGGCAAAATAAGGGCGGGTCTGCTGCAGCAAGTGTATGCTTCAATTGTGGACGCTGCGTTGATCGCGCTTGCACAGGATGATCCGGCAATTGCGCTGCAGTTCACTCCGCTAAAATCAGCTTATTCCTTCACTTTTCGAAGGTTGTGTATGCCGCCAGGATTCTCTTCAAGGTATCTTGATCATCAGCGCGAGTGATGATGATCCGGTCGCCGTCGAGAACAATCTCTGACGAGGATGTGCTCAAAGCTCGTTTTTCATTAATGCGATTGAGAAGGTGCCTGAATGAGATATCGCGGCCGTAGATGTAAGTGTGATGCAGGGCTTCGTAGTAATGGCCTTTTCCCTGCTTCATCAGCCGGTACTCCTCGCCGACTCTGTTCTCGTTGCCAAAGATGACGCTGGTGCGCTGGACGCGATTTCCGTCGATATTCCAGCGGTAATCCTCCACGATGCACTGCACATCGGCGTCCAGCTGATCCTCCAGCGGTTTGATCGAAGGGGATGCCGGATCTTTCTTGTACAAATAATTGAGTGTCATGCCTATGAGCGCGTTTGGAGTCCAGAATTTCCAGAAATATCCCAGGTCGGATGAAACCTCGATAAGGCCGCTGAGATCAGTACCGCTGAAGATCGCTGAGCCGCCAAGCATGCCTGCCTGAACCATCGCTTTCAGGACGTCTGGATCCTCGGCTACCAGGAATTCCTGTGTGGGCGTCGCGAAAGCGTAGAGTTCTCCGTCTGTGCCCCCGGGGCGGCAAACGTAGACCGGATGCTTATTGATTCTTTCCTCAAAGACATTGATCTCACCCAGCTTCATAGCGTTCTTCACAAGCGTTTCGAGGTCGGCAAAGCGATAGACGCGCAGGCTCCGCGTGGCCATCCAGGCGCCGTAGTACCTGTCGTTGGCTTCGACCACGATGGCACACTTCCTGTTAACCTGCTTGATCTCGCCGCCTGCCGTGATGATGTAATTGTTCTTGAACCTTGCCTCTCCTTTTACAGCAGTGGTGACCGACTCAAAGCGATCCACCATCGAGTCGGGAAGAATCCCTTTCCCGGCTGGGAAGAGTTGCCGGGCTGCCTGGGCATAATTCCTGAGCAGTTCCTTCGGGCAGGATCTTAGGAAAAGATCTCTGTCGAAATGAATTACCTCGCTGTAACTCCCTTCGGGAAACCAGCGCATCAGCTCTTCCAAAGGAGGTTTTTCCTGCGAACAGACGACATCTGATGAGATAAGCAGAGTAATCAGAACCAGCGACTTCAGGCCTCTCATGACATGCCTCCCGGCGACTAATAATCCGGTTCAAATTGAAGGTGCGGCAATGGCTCCATTGCATTCGAGGGATTATCGGATCCTCTCACCCATTCAAGCACTCGCAAGATCTGTTCCCGAAAGTCGCGATACCATTACCGAGCAAATTCTTTGCAGTTTCAGGGAATTAGACGCCCGGAAGCGTCGAGAGCATGTCGATGCATCTGTCGCTGCTGTATCATAAGTGACACACGCGTCGAGAAAGGTCTACAAATTTAGGCCTGATCCGAATGAAGGCCTGCCTCCGCTTCAATCTGTAATTAATGACTGCCTGAAAACAACCTGTTCTGGTATAAGAGTAAGTAATCCACACCGCCGCGGTGGTTCCTGTTGAGAACCGGCGATGATCGGGTAACAGTTATTCAGGAGAACAGAAAATGAAAAGGAATGCCGTCACTTTTCTCGCACTCAGTTTCTTTATGCTGATGCTCTCTTCCTCTTTGTACTCCCAGGAGGATGCGAAACCGGTTGTGCTGCAGGAGATGAGCTGGTTCGATGTGCAAGAGTACCTCAAGACCAGCGACATGGTAATCATCCCCCTTGGCAGCACTGAGCAGCACGGCCCGCACCTGCCGTTGGGGACCGACTTTTACGAGTCATTCGGGATGTCGAAGATAATCTCCGAGCGAACCGGCGTTATGGTGGCTCCCGTCCTGTTTGCCGGCTACAGCCTCTACCACACCGGCTTTCCAGGCACGCTGAGTCTAAAACCGGAGACGATGGAGCAGGTGGTCTTCGAGTGCGCCGAGCAGCTGATCAAGTACGGCTTCCGCAAGATAATGTTCTTCAACTACCACGGTGGGAATAATGTTGTTCAACAAAAGCTGATTTTACGCATCAACCATGAGACCAAGGCCGTGGCGATTGCGATCGGCGTCGGCAGCCCGGTCTTCCCGGAAATTCCCGGAGAGCCCTTCGATTGGCACGCCGGCCTGAGCGAGACCTCCCTAATGCTCTACCTTAAGCCCGAGTTGGTGAGGATGGAACGAGCGGTGAAGCCCGAGATCCACTTCACGCCGCAGATGGAGGAATTGAGAGCGCTCGCCGAGGAGACTCCACAGCTCAGCAACGTCTTGAGCAGCCTCTTGGGAGTCCCTGCCGAGACGGGCAAGGGCGGTGCCAGCCACGAGCTCTCCAGCAACGGCATCTGGTCGTTCAGCGATCCGAAAGCCGCCACGGCCGAGCGCGGCGAGAAGGAGGTTGACGCAATCGTCGATGCCGCGGTGAAGCTAATCGAGGCCTGGAAGAAGGTGGGGCTGGACTGAGAACAACACACCTGGCGGTCTCACCTGGGGTCGTATTTGGCCAGTGCGATGAACGCCACTAATCCCATCAGCGCGCCGGCTGC
>Ga0307379_10009089_pt1 | contig 13320 bp, 13 predicted proteins | sample UN2MG_FD_202237 | JGI IMG/M metagenome (GOLD analysis project Ga0307379, IMG submission 202237) | Soil microbial communities from Risofladan, Vaasa, Finland - UN-2 | ecosystem: Environmental > Terrestrial > Soil > Coastal area > Acid sulfate soil | place: Finland: Risofladan, Vaasa | collected...
ATATGGACTTCTCAGGACTGCAAGCATATACTGATTATTCACAAATTGCTTATGATTTAACATGGACAGACAATACACATACTTTTCCAATAAACAGTTGTTGTACTTGTTGTTTCACTGGTAACAATTGTATAGAGGCAGCATTACCAACATTAATGTGGTAGAACTTGATGAAGAATGTATTAAAATAAAATTAATTGTATTTATAGAAAAGTAAATTTAAATGGCATTCATTGAGAAAAAAGACCCGATAGTATTGAATATCAAACTCACCTCAAAGGGCAGAGAATTATTGTCACAAGGATTGTTGGATTTCACATATTTTGCTATGGGCGACAGTGAAATGGATTATAATTTCAATGCTGCTGTTGAAGCGGTTGATTCGGAATATAGCGCATTTGATGCCAGTATATTAAGACCTGCCGATAAAAATCCGAGCTTATTATCGTTCATTCCAAGAAATTTAACTGGCGACCCATATAACTTCATGCCCTCAGTACCAGTGAATGCCTATACAGTCGAAAATCAAGTTGAACCAATTGGTTTTTTTACCAGTGGTGGTACTACAATAATAACTGACCCCAACCACATTAAACAACCAGATGCAATGGTTCAAATTAATGGTGTTAGTGGTGGATTTAATTTAACGTTACTGAAAGCACCGACATATGGTACGAGTGGTGCTGAACCACAAGCAGGTGATTTATTGTATATCAAGTGGACATATGATAACGATACAACAGGATATAATGTAAATAAAAATTATCCAACACCTAATTTATTCTATAAGATTGTTGGGATTAATAGTGGTTCATTGGGAAGCGGAAACGTTCAAGTCAGTCTTGATAGACCTCTTCCTGATTTTAGTGGAATGGGAATCGCACCAACAGTATATGCGGGTGCAATGATTTTATATAATCAACTCACATATAGTGGCGAGACAATTATAAATATGACACCAACTGAATATCTCGATGAAAGCGTATTGGCATTTCTGGAAAACAGTCAATGTCCTACCGTTATTTTTCCGTTCTGGAATATGACAATCATTCATACCGAAGAAATTGCTGGGGTGCAAGCTGCAAACCTAAAGTACACACAATTTAAGAATAGGGTATATGGTGGTTTTGTTTCATACATACAGAATCAAGCACCAATATATAAGAGATTAGGGGTTATTCATTACACAAATAGTAGTCCAGCTAATGTATATGCAGAAGGATTCTTACAAAAAACACCAATATTGGAGATGCCAACAATTATGTGGCATAAATCAATAGGTACTACATTGGGTGCAACATTTATACCATATGGCACTCAAAAAATATTAACTGGTGAAGAGAAATCATTAAACACCACATATTATGATTTGGTCGATAAAAATGACCCATCAGTTGTTGTTGGAAAAGTATTCAATGAATTAAAAATGTTTGTAATCGAAGACCAAGAATTGTTATTTGCGATGTCATATAAATCAAACAGGTCTTGGACACTCCCAGATTATACTGCTTCAACTCAAGAAATACCACCATGTATTATACCAACAGGTATATCTGTAACTTGGTTACAGCCTACAACACCCACACCACCAACAAGTTTTGCAGTTCTTTGTACTGAATATTGTCACAGTATGACTCCAACTTGGATACCGTTTACAGGTAGTCTGTCATTAATTGGTGTTGAGGATACTGGTTATAGAGTTACTGCCTGCAAATTTGTACTTGAAGTAGATAAGATTGACACATGTATATGTGCTGTGGATATTGTAACAGGAGTTAAATTTGCAGGTCAGCGTTGTATAGCAAGTACAAGTGATACCTATGTAACAACCACTACACTAAGCGTCACTTGCAACCCCAATAGTTATTATTATAAAGGAAGGATTGACGGAGATTAAAACAAATAAATAATGGAAGGAAATACAGTATTCATATCATACACATTAATATCAAACGGATATACTGGTAACAGTTATACTCAGGCGATTCATTGTAATTATATTAAGAAAATTGATTTAGGGACAACCGACCCATATGTACAGGAAATCAGTTTGAATTTCCCATACCCCAATGATTTTAAATTTCTAAAGAATGGTATTAATGATGAAATTGGATATGCAGCAAATAAGATTATTGCATTGGTACAGCTTGTAGATAACACTCCTTTTAGTAGTTATGCAGACATTAAACCAGACTCAACACAGTGGAAACAATATGATATTACAAGTCAAATATCCAACTATTCAACAATTTCTGGTGCTACGTTTGTATTAACCCCTGCTCACCTTACAGGTGTTGTGTTTAAGATATCGTTATTACAATACAATAACGCAACAGTATTTCAACCATATAATCTAAACTATCTTAATTATCCGTCAGCAAGCCAATCAACTGCATTGTCTTTTGGTGATGCGACTTACTTCTTTGGGAACGTAACAACAAAGATTAAAGCTGATGTATATACCACAGATATAGGAATCAACTTGCCGTTAAACGAATTTAACTCAAGCGATAACCTAACTTGGAACGGTGTTGATAGTGTTTATATTACCGAGGTTGGGATATATGATAGCGATAAAAACCTTGTGGCAGTTGGTAAATTAAACGACCCTGTACCAAAGGATGCAACGATTTCCAGAACAATTGTATTCGCATTAGACTTTTAATTTCAAGTCTATCTCAAAATAATCATAAAAATTTATATTTTTTTATAAATCTTTAGTATTTATTATAAATTATGACATTAAATAATTTATGATATATGAAAGATTTACTTACACTTAATGAGACCAAACCAAAGTCTATTATTATTGATGGTAACATACATAATAGATTTAAAATGCTATGCAAAGGAAAAAGCATGAAAATTGGTGGGGTTATTGAAGATTTGATATTACTATATCTCACTAACCCAAGAGAATTGCAGAAAATGATTGACGAAATTAAAGAAAACCAATAATATGGAAAAATATATTTGGTCATTGGATATCAGTACAACGAATATTGGAAGTGCCCTATGGGATTCCAACGGAAAACTAATTGAATTAAAACATCTCGAACTTAAACTTGGGAAAGATGTGCCAATCGAAGATAGGGATATTCATAAAGCTGAGATATTCAGAAAATATGTTCTGGAATTTCAGGCACGTATTCTTGAAGAATTGAATGGCGAGATAGTTCACATCATTGTTGAAGAACCGCTTGGCGGTAGTGTTAACCCAAGTACAGCAGCACTATTATTTGGCTTTAATGGTGTGTGTAGATACATATTATATACGATATTCGGTATCCACCCTAAGAAGATAAGTGTATACGAATCACGAAAAATATTCTGTCAAGAACTGGTTAAAATAAGCTACCGAAAAGGGGAGCGAGTGGAAACCCTTTCATTTCCAGAGAAATACAGAAAAGATAAAAAGTTGTATATCTGGGAAAAAGTTTGTAAATTAGAACCGCAAATCAAATGGTTCTATAAGAAGAATTCAGAAGAACCAAAAGACACGTGTTTTGACATGTCAGATAGCTATGCTGTCGGATTTGCAGGACTAAAGCAATTGGGGATTATTAGATGAAGTACATATATTTAATTCAGTCATTAGAAGATAGTCGTTATAAAATAGGTGTATCGAAACACCCGAAGACAAGGATAAAGCAATTACAGACAGGAAACTCTTCTGAATTAAAACTGGTTGAATCCTACCAATCAGAATTCGCATACCAAATCGAGAAAACATTACAAAGACGCTATTCTTATTTAAAAAAAGAAGGTGAGTGGTTTGACATGTCTATAAGTAATGAAGTCTCGTTTCTCGATGAGTGCAAAAAAATTGAAGAAACTATTACTGTGCTTAAAAATAGTGGTAATGTATTTATTTAAAAACCCTTGTGTTTTAAAAATTTTTATTATATTTTTGACGGGAATTCTAAATTATATTATCTAATATATCTAAAATGACAAAAGAACGAATAGAAAAAGCAGTAGAAATCATCAATTATGCAATCCAGAATCAGATATCAGTAAAAGAAGCCTCAGTTAAATGTGGGTTTTCTGACACATATGTGAAAAACGTTAAAGCTGTTATATATGAAAAATATGACAACAATACATTGGAAGACGAATTATTCTCGTTGTTTGATGATGCATACAAGCAATACGTTAATTTCAGAGGTTTCGGAGTAAGTGACGAAAACAGCCTCGAACCACAAATCGACCTAACAATAAAAAAACCAGCAAATTCATTACCAAATGAAAGTCTGAAATTCTATCAAGACGAGAATGATGGTTATGTTGAGTGGGTAAGCGGGTCAAATTATCCAGCAGACCACATTAAAACAGTTCCTCAATTACTTGAAGCAACAGAAGTTGACACTGAAATCTGGCGTGTGAAAGACCAGTTGGTGAATAAATGGGATATGACCAGTAAAGTAGATGGATATCCTGTAACCATTCAGAACTTTCAAGTTAAAGTCAGGTTGGAAAAGAAATTACAGGAAATCAAAGAAAGGGCAATTGGTGAACTATTCAAAGAAATGTGCGAAAGCTATGAAGCACCTGTACTTGATTGGATGCCCGAAACACCAAAAGAATATCGAGAAAACAACCTATTTGAAATAAGTATCTTTGACTTACACATGGGTAAACTTGCATGGGGTGGTGAAACTGGTGAAAATTTCGATACAAAAATCGCACGTAGACGATTCTTATATACTGTCGAAACGCTTATTCATAGAGCAAGTGTATTCGAGTATTCCAGAGTATTGTTTCCAGTTGGTTCAGACTTTTTCAATAGTGATACAATGGAAAATACCACAACCAAAGGTACGCCACAAGATGAAGACCTTAGATGGCAAAAAACATTTAATGTTGGTGTGAGACTGCTTATAGATGCAATAAACCTACTGAAACAAGCAGGTGTTCCTATTGACGTGTTGGTTATCCCCGGGAATCACGATTTCGAACGAAGTTTCTACATGGGTGCTTATCTTGAAGCATGGTTTAATAACGACCCGATTGTGAATATTAACAACGGTGCATCACCAAGAAAATTTTATCGTTTTGGCAAAGTATTGCTTGGACTAACTCATGGTAGTGAAGAAAAAGAAGCGAGTCTTCCACTATTAATGGCAACTGATTTAGAATCAAAACCACATTGGACAGACACTACATATCACGAATGGCATATCGGTCACATTCATAGGAAAAGAAATATGAACTATACTGTACTTGATAAAACAAGAACAGTTAACGAGGATTTAGGGGTAACTGTAAGGTATCTCTCAAGTCTCACAGGGACTGAAGAATGGCATCACAAAAAAGGATTTGTTGGTGCAATTAAAGCAGGAGAGGCATTTATCTGGAATGATGAACTTGGTCTTCTTGCACATCTAAACTCAAATTTAAAAATTGAAATTGAAGAATAATTATGGCAAAAAAAGACAATTTAGTAGCATTAGCAAAAGGCACTGGCAGAAAATCTGCTGCTGCAGCTAAGAAACCTGTGGCAAAAACGGTTGAAAAGCCGAAAACCGCAGAAGAAGAAAGAGACTTAAAAGCGAAAGCAAAAGTCGAAGAACTATTACAGAATGTGGAATTAACACCACAAAAAGAAGAACTACTCGAACTCGATGAAACACCGAAAGAAGGTCAGGAATGGCTTGAAGAACAGGTTTCAGCATTAACAGAAGCCAACGATGCAATGAAAGCCGAATTGACTTTAGCTAAAGAAGATTATCGAAAGATTTTCGAAGAGAATCAAAAGCTTAAAAGCGGTGCTGGTATTCAGGATGAAGGTGTTGTGAAAACAAATGTAACGAAATTATTTATTGAATTACAGGATGCGTTTGTCGCAATGGGTAAAAACCCAAACACAGGCGCACCTAATCTCATAATATATCCTGTTGCTTTTCTCAATAAACTCTTGGTATTTTTCCCGTTCTTGAAGGAACATAAAAAAATCTAAGAAGAATTCTTAAATGAATTGCTCTAAACTCTTTGTTTTGGAGCAATTTTTTTATACATTTGCTTCATGGTAAGAGGACTGGAATTTCATTCGATAATACAGAACATTTTCCAAGATGTTAATGGCTTGCAAACGTCTGAACAATTGCAGGTTAACTGTCCTCGTTGTCAGGAAAGAGAAGGATTACCCTATCCTGACGGCAAATTCAATCTGGAAATCAACACCGCTAAACGTCAATTTAGATGTTGGAAATGTGATGACCCCAGATTTAGTGGTTCACTTGGACGATTGGTTCGGATTCTTGGTAGTTCTGCGGATTATCAGATATATAAGGCATATGCTGGTACTCTGGTTGATTATGTTCAGAATGAAGATGAAAAGGAATACGTACAAGTAAAGCTTCCAGAGGAAATGATTTCATTCTCTCAAATGGAAATTGGTAATTCAGAACATTTTGATGCCTACAATTATTTAGTTACCGAAAGAAAAATAAGTCGAGACGTTATTTTAAAATATCGGCTTGGTTTTTGCACTACTGGAAAATATGCCCAGAGAATAATCATTCCATCATTTGATGCAAATGGTGAAGTTAATTATTTTGTTGGGAGATATTATGGTTCAGACCCTAAGATTAAAAAGAAACTGCCTTATCTTAATCCCTATGCAGATAAAGACGTGATTATTTTTAACGAAGGTCTTGTAAATTGGGATTCCACTGTATACCTTGTTGAAGGTGGTTTTGATATGCTTAGTTTTCCTGTTAACATTATTCCAATGTTGGGGAAAACATTATCAACCACACTATTTCTGAAACTGAAAGAATTAAAACCTGATGTTGTTGTTTTATTAGACCCAGATGCTTACAAAAATAGTATTGAATTATATTATATGTTACAAACTATTTATGTTGGCTGTGAAGAAAAGGTTAAAATCGTCAAATTACCAACAACTGAAGACCTCGATGAACTGAGAAAAAATCAGGGAATCGATGAAGTCCTCAAAGCACTCTATAGTGCAAGACAATTGACGGTAGATGATTACTTTATTAATAAGTTGCAGAAGCCATATGAGCATAAAGGAGCAGGAAGACGAGATTCTTATTCAAAATATTTTGGGTGGCAATCTGGTAGCACAAGAAACCTTATATAATCGATACAAACAAATAGTAAAAGATTTTATACGAAGTAAATATTCAATCTATTATGATATTGATGATGATGTATCGGAGATAATGATAAAGGTTTTCTTGGGTCTCAATACCTATGACCAAGCTAAATCAAAATTTAAGACGTGGGTTTTCAATATTGCAAAGCACTACATGATTGATAAATGGCGAAGCAATACCATCACACTCACATCACTTAGTAATTCAGCAGTAAATATTGACGGAGTAAATAATCTATACTACACATCAACTAATTGTGGTTCAGTGGACTGGTCTTCTGATACAACCAGTTGTGAAGGATTTGTTGCGTGTAGTAGCTTCACTACATGTGATGTAGATTTTGAAAATTGTAGTTCTGTCAATTATATCACAACTCAGATATCGCCTTCAGATTATACATTACTGAACATGAAATATGTTCAAGGATACGATTATAATGAAATAGGGAAAGAATTCAATCTCACCAGTAGTACGATAAGCAATAAAGTGAATTATATTAAAACAAAATTAAAGAAGGATAAAGAGATTATACGAGAATAAAAAAGGTGTCGAATTCGACACCTTTTCTGTTTTTGGGACTTCTTAATTTACGTAATCTCAATTTGTTTTACAGTTTCTTTTTTCACTTCTACGAGTTTTGGAATTGTTAGTTTCAACATACCATCTTCGAAAGCAGCTTGAATATTATCGCTGTCAACCGAATCAGGGAGCGTAAATGATTTTTCATATTTCCCGTAGAAAGTTTGTTTTATATTGAATTTCTGGTCACTTGCTTTTCGTTCTGCCTTAATGCTAAGTACACCATTCTCAACATCCAACGTAATATCTTCCTTTCTTACACCAGCTAACGCCATTTCAACCTGAAAATCCTTTTCGTTTTCAATGATATCGTGAAGTGGATTTCTTACAGCCAATCCATTACCGTTAAATGTTTTAAATTCAAATAAATCATCAAATAATGAATCAAGTAAATTGATTGAGGGATAAGTGTTTCTTAATGCTAACATAGTTTTAATATTTTAATATAAAGTTATTTTTCAATACCTTGTCAAATCCGATGCCATAATAAATATACTGTCATTATGTCAGTCGATTTACATATGTTATGACAAAGTGACAAAATATAAAATTCCTTGCATTTCATGGGGGTTTTCGATATATTTGTGAAAATTTTTATATATGATAGAAAAGATTGCGCATCTTGCTGATATACATATACGCAAAACCCCGACACGTAACGAAGAATATCAAAAAGTATTCAAGAATTTAATAACATCTTTAACAAAAGAAAAACCAGATAGGATAGTAATTGTGGGTGATTTAGTCCATGACTATCTTGACTTACAGGGTGAACAACTTATCATGGCAAACAATTTACTCATTGACTTGAGTAAAATTGCACCAGTTCGAATAACCAGAGGTAATCATGATTGCCGAAAGAAGAATTTAAAGCGTGTTGATAGCGTTAAAGCTATCGTTGAAACACTTGGTGATTCTGATGTGATTTATTATGATAAAACTGGATTCATTGTTGACGATAATGTGATTTGGGCAATCTGGCATCATGGTGAAAAGAATAACAATCCTTGGAAAAGTAAAGAGGGTAAGAAGATAGATGCATATAAAACTCAAAGTGGATTCACAAGCATTGATTTATTTCACGACCCCGTAGCTGGTTGTAAATCTACAACAGGCTTTGAGATGAATAGTAAGTCTTATTATAAAATCAGTGATTTCAAAGGTGATTTATCGTTATTCGGTGACATTCACAGGATGCAATATTTTGATAAGGCTAAGACCAAAGCATATTGTGGTTCATTAATATCTCAAGACGTTTCGGAAGGCGATGATAATTTTCATGGTTACTTGCTCTGGAACATAAAGGATAAATCAGTTAGGGAAGTCAATATACCTAATGAATATTCGTTTAAGAATATCAAAGTAACAACATATACTGATTTTGATGATTTAGATTTTGAAATCGAAAACCCCACCAAGCACATGAAAGTCAGGTTTGTTTGGGGTACGCTTCCACAAACCAGAACAAAAGATGCTGAAAGAAAATTAATTGAATATGTGAAGTCAAAACATAAAAGCGTAATTATTTCACATAAGAATGAATTTCTGGAAACCGAAGCCATTGAAGTAAATGAGAACGTAACACTACAAAACGTAACAACCAAAGAAGTTCAGCATGAAATTTTTAAAGAGTTCTTAACTAAAATTGGTGTTGAAGAAGATGTTATTAATGATGTGATTGCATTGGATGAAGAAATTCTAAATGAGATTGACATAACTGATGACCTTAGTGTTGAATGGAGTGTTATAAAGTTTGGTGGAAATAATTTCATGTCGTATGAGAAGCTGGATATTGACTGGCGTGACATGGATGGGTTGTTTCAGATTACAGGAATAAACACTGCGGGAAAGACAACTATCATGAAATTAATTTCCTATGTGCTGTTTGGTAAGACATTGGAAACCGAAACCCGAATGAAATTCGGTGACCAACGTTTTGTTAATAACAGAAATGGTGCAAAGTTCTGTGATGCTTATCTTATTGTTGAAGCCAATGGTGAATATTATGGCATTAAAAAGAAAACAGAACTCAGCAGGTCACGAGATGGTGTTATTAATGGTGCGCCAACTGCATTAAGTTATTACGTACTTTCCACACCTGATGATGAAATGAATGACGAAACCAGTTTAGATAAGCTGGATGAAGACCGTAGAGTTAAAACTCAGCAAAAAATCGAAACAATTATTGGGTCGTATGATAATTTCATGCGAATTGTAATGACTACTTCCGACACACTCAATAGAATATTATCAAATGATATGGCAGTTTTTATTGACTCGTTGTTATTCGATAGTGGATTAGATATTTTCGATAAGAAGCTCGAAGGCTGGAAAGTTCTCAATAAAAGAGCAAATGAAAAATCAAGAGTAAGTTGTAATGTTGAATTAACCACAGCAACAAATGCCACATTAACTCAAGAAATAACCGTGTTACAGGGTGAGATAAGTCAAATCGAAACCGTTAAACTACCTGATGTTGAGAATAGAATTGAAATTGGTAGAAAGTATGTGGAAGACCTGACGAAGAAGTTGTTTAAAATAGACCCCGAAATTTACAATTTAAGCGTAGATGACACCAAAGCTGATATAGGAGACCATAATAAGGCGATAGTCGATTTACGGGCACGTAAGGAGGTAATTGAAGAGAATATCAAGCCATTGAAAGAAACCTATGACGCTGAAAAGTTAAATCAACTTATTGAACAAAGAGATGAGCATAAACAAACGGTTTATGATAAGAAGGTTTTAATTAAAGAAGAAGAAAGAACCAAAAGCGATTTCCAGCATAGAATAGAAATTCTCAATGGTAAAATTTTCACCGCTACAAGGGATGGTAAGAACCTGAAGGAAGAAATCGGTAAATTAAAGAATAGTAAAAACTGTCCTGAGTGTGGACAGGTGATTGATAAGAAGGAACATCAAGACCATATTGCTAAATCCATTAAGGAAAGGGAAGTTAAGATGTATGCCTTTGGTAAGGAAATTAAAGAACATCAGCATGATATTGATACTGATTGGAAACCTGCGATTAAGAAATGTGACGATAATGTTTTGAGACTTAATGAAGAAATTAATGACCTTAATCTGAAAATGGAAACCGTTCTTGCCGAAATCGGAATACTCACCAACGATAAGAACGATGTTGAGAAACGCAAAGAACTACAAACCGAGGTAGACCAGATTCCAACAAAGATTCAAAACGAAGAACTGAAAATCAGTTTACTTCAACAAAAGATTGATAACTATGATAATAGTTTGAAGCAAATTGAAGAGAATCAGAAAATTGAAAAAGGCATCACTGCTGCCAAACTCAAAATAACTGAACTCGAAGCTGAAGAAGCCAGTGAAAGGGAAGATATTTATATCAGGAAAACACAAATTGGTGAAAGGGAAGTCAAAATAGCAAACAATAAGGTTTTGATTGAAGAGTTTAAGGTGCAGGAATATCGTGATATGGTTATGAATCTCTATAAGAAGTGCGTGCATCGAGATGGTATCCCAAGGCAGATGTTAAGTAGCTATATCATACCTAAAATAAATGTGACTCTGGAGAATATATTGAGTGTTGCATCGTTTAAGGTCTGGCTTGATGTAGACGACCTTAGACCAAAATTGGCATATAATGATAGACCATCAGCAGTTATTGATTGTATTAGTGCAAGTGGTAAAGAGCGAACGTTTTCAAGCGTACCATTGAAGTTCGCACTGAATCAAATCAATGTGAAAGCAAAACCAACCATCTTTTTGTTAGACGAAGTAATGGGTAAGTTAGACGAAAATAGTGTAGAAGAATTTATTGAAATTCTGCAACTCATCAAACATAACATGAAAAAGGTTTTAGTTATCGAGCATAACCATGAAATCAACCCCGATTATTTGATTAATGTACAGTTGGATGAAGATGGTATCTCATCGTTAAATATCGAATAAAACATATTTTTTAGTATTTATTTGAAACAAAAAATACGTATGGATACAAAAAAATATGACAAATTAAGGCAGAAAATCAAGACCAAGGATTTTGAAGGTAACAATAAGGGACTGGATAAATGGTTGTGGAATTTTTCGTTTCTTGGAAACATTAGTTCCATATTCTTCGCCTATTTCTTGGTCTATCCTGCATTACTGAAAGCCATTACACTGAATTTCATTAACGGCACGTGGGGAATTGCCCTTGCGCTGGGACTTACATTGATAATCTTAACGATATTTGAGATTATCAAAAGGTATTTGATAAGAAATTTCAGTAGTGATTTCGTAATAAACAAAAGAAAATTAAACTTCAAAGTACTTAGCTGGTCAATAACCTCAATTGCTATTGTGGTATTAAGTTTTTACTTATCAATATCTGGTTCAAAAAATCTCGCAAGTACAAGTTCCATTAAGAACGCTATTGTGCAGACTGAAGTTGTTTCAAAAACCGACAGCATTACATCGGTATATGATTCACAAAAGCAAATTTATATTGGAGATAATGAAGCATTAAGAGCAGTTAATACAGATTTGCGTAAGAAACTCGCTGACACCCCATTAAATTATCCTACCACAAGAAAAGGTTATCAGGATAATATTGACAGTAATACCGAACTTATTAGGGAAAACGACAATAAGATTGAAGCACTAAATTCAGAACTGCAACGAGAGGTTGCAGAATTTAAACAAGAATTTGCAGAAGTCAAATCTGAGAACCAGACAGAAGATACGAAGAACATATTGTTATTTATTATCATTGTTTGCTTTAACGAAATCCTTATTATTGGTGGCTTGTACTTCCGAGAATATTATGAATACACGCTTTACGTGATTAATCAAGAGAGGTATGAGAAAATGTATCAAAGGAAGGATAGATATAAAGCATTGCTTTCCTTTGTGTATCAAAACGGTAAATTGACTTCAGGTGATAGGGTACTTCCCATGCTTGAATTGAAAGCAATTGTAGCTGAGAAAACAAATATTCAAAATTCCAATAAATTTGTTGACGAATTCTTGCAAGATATGGATAGATTGACTATCTTTACGACTCACGGGAAACGCAGATTGATTAGTGCAACCCTAAGTGAAGCATTGGAAGTTGTTGATAATTATGATGATAGTTATCGTGTACTTGAAAATTTGAGATAATATGAATGACGTTGAAGTATTAGAAAAGGGTAGACTTCTTAAAGAAGCATTGAAAATTGTTGATGAATTGGCAAAAAACGACCTTGCAGACATCGATGGTGAGTTCACAATGGATGACTTTGATTGGGATAAATTACAGATATTGATTATTAAAGCAAGGGAACTTAAAAAGAACAGATGGTGGAAGCTGACGTAAAATGGTGTACCTATGGTGCATTTGGCAAAGGATTTCCGACCTTCATTGGTCAATTAGTTGAACAACGAGGAAACACTGGTAAAATCAGATATGCTGAAAAACAACATTATCCTCTGGAATATTGGGATATGGATTATGTTGCAGTACATGAATCGCTTGAAGATGCTATCATCTACATGATTACCAATAATTCTGATGAATCGGTTCTTCAAATAAAGGATTATCTGTCATTTGAAACGGGAAAAAAGAACGTTGATTGGGATGAATTAAGAAAAACTGAATTAGAAATATATAACAACA
>Ga0307379_10009091_pt1 | contig 13318 bp, 27 predicted proteins | sample UN2MG_FD_202237 | JGI IMG/M metagenome (GOLD analysis project Ga0307379, IMG submission 202237) | Soil microbial communities from Risofladan, Vaasa, Finland - UN-2 | ecosystem: Environmental > Terrestrial > Soil > Coastal area > Acid sulfate soil | place: Finland: Risofladan, Vaasa | collected...
CCCGATATGCTTAAAATTATAGAAGATATTGCTATAAAACTATCTGAACACCAAAAAGTAGATAGTAAAATAATGGCTGGATATACTCTTGCTGCAAATATTGAAGGGCTTACAGAAATAGCAAACGGAATAACAAGTGTATTATCTAAAATAAAACTATAAGCCATGAAAAAATATATTATAATAGAAACCTGGAACGGAGAAGGATATTCTGATTCTGATGCAAAGATAATGGAGTTTGAAAATTATAACGAAGTAGTACTCCATTGCCATAAACTTGCCTTCGAGCAGTCTCAATCATTAAATGGCAGGATGGGTAAGGTAGGTGATTCGTTTGTTTATAGTGATAAAGATTCAGAAAATGCAGGGATGTATTCTTTTGAACCATACACAGACGACATTATAGGAGTTATTCTTAATCCTTGTATAAATGATTACGAAATAATAAGAAGCGTTAAGGAATGGGATAAGGCTATTGTTTACGCCTTAATGAAAGGGGATAGAGACGATTTAGATTCTGATGAATGGGGATTCTTTAACGATAGAACAAGCGACAGAGTTTACATTCATTCAGGAAGCGAAAGTGGAGATGCTTTGTTTATTGATTTGCAACCAACACAAGAAGAAGACGAGCAAGATAAAGATGCTATCATTAAACTCTTAGTTGATAGGTTAAACGCTTGTCATACTGCTATGGATTCAGCTACTGACATGATGAAAGAAAATGGATGGGATGATTCAGATGCTTACTTAGAACTTACAGGTGAGCTGGCAGAGAATGAAGAACTACTTAAATCTATCGAGGAGAAAACAAAGATAAATCTATCCTCCCAAGATTTCATAGTTCAGGAACTTACTCTTATTAGAGATAGAAATGAATCACTTAAACAAGCTTTGATAGATTGCAGACAAGCTATGCTTGATACTGGTAGGTTTAATAAAAATAGTATTCAGATTATTAGTATAGATTTAGAACTAAATAAATAGATATGCAAAACAAATACAACGACCCAAGGATAACAGACTCCAAAAAGAAAGGAGTTTGTTTAGAAACAGGAAAAGAAATAAATAAATTCGATAGAATTCTTCTTGACCCTAACGGTATGAAAACTTACTGTAAAGACAGTAAAAAGTTTAAAGAGTTCGCTCAAGCTAACGCACCAAAATTAGATGGAAACTAAAAAAATAGACGTAGTTACCCTTATCATAAGAGAAAAAATCCTTCTTGAAGAGCAAGACCACGTTCTTCTATTTAAATCACTCAGGAAAAATCCTTTTATGATACCAAAGAAATGTATCTATAATTTTGAAAAAGTCATAACATGGTTCCCTCATTGGAAAGGTAGGTATCAAGATAAGGCTTTTAAGTTTCAAATACCACTATGGTTATACGACAAGAAAAAGGAGGAGATTCCAGCCTTGTTAGATAATATCATAGTGGAAAATACTCACGTTTAAATCACTATTATGAAACACGAAAGAGAATGGAAGAGGGTTAACTTCTTAGGTTTGTATGATTACGAAATATCAACCGATGGAGGTATAAGAACTAATAATGGACTTAGATACATCCCTACCTCTATGGATGAAGAAGGATATAAAACTGTGATGTTAAACTATAGAGGTAGAAGAAAGAAGTTTTATATCCATAAGCTTCTTTATGATACTTTTAAAATAGTATCTAATGAAATGCCACTTGTAAGAATGGAACCACCACCATCACACTCTATGCTTAGTGATAATGAAGAAGACTATGGCAAAGGAGCTAATAGTAGACATTGGATAGAGCTTAAGGAAGAAATAAAGAGGGTTGAAATATTACGCTTCAAAGCAGATCAAAACGAAAAAAGGAAGGACTCTAATTTAGAATCGTTCTAAACAAAAAAATCTATAAATTTACAGAATCATGGAATTATATGAAGATTTAGTAGCTCAATTTAAGAGAGAAAGAAAAAGACAAGGATTGTCTCAGCCTGATATCGCCTCAAGGTGTGATGTTAGTATTCATACTATATCAAGAATGGAGTCAGGAGCAAATATACCATCAATGAAAGCTTTTGTAGAAGCTTGTAGGGGAATGAAATGTATCGTTGCTGTTATTCATGTTCCTGATGGAACGGATGTATCTAAAGCAAGGAAAGTTACTTTAGATATAGCTGGAGATGATGATGATGACTTTCAGTTATTCCCCGAAAGAAAACCTAAAGAAGATAATTTCGATGGAGATTATGATAATTGGGATGATAGTAAAGATAATATTAAGGAGGATTAGTTATGATTCCAGGATTTGAAGAATTTACAGAAGATGTAAAAGAAGAAGATATAAAAAACATCAATCTTATCGCTAAAGGCTTAACCCCAAGAGTAGGGATAAAGAATGCCATCACAAATACAGACATGAGAGCTTTACTTTACCTTAATTGTGGTATAAATATCAGTGACGCAAAGTTAAGGCGATATATCCAACATATTAGAGCCCATAGACTTGTTTCTATGTTGTGTGCAAGTAAGAAAGGTTACTATGTAGCTACAACTGTAGAGGATTGGATTAAGTATCGTGAAGGGTTTAGGTCAAGAGTAAGAAGCATGTCATTCACGCTTGCTTGTATGGACTTAGATGAAGTAGAAAATAATGTTTTAAAATAAATCAATCAATTAATAACTAAAACCTAATTAAAATGAAACGATGGACCACTACCCAAATGCTTGCTAACGAGATAGCTTCATTAGATAAGTCTAATAATAGTTCAAAAGAACTTAATATTAGTCAATGTAATAACATTGCTAAGACAGTAAGAAACCTTTATGCTAACGGAGGAAAACAATTAGTACTTAATCATACTACAGAAACACTTCCTTCATGGCCGTATGATAGCAATGGACTTACAATGGAGCAAAAAGATAGAGTAGATGTAATTCTAAGAAAATTATTTAGATTCCATGCCTTCCCTTTTAGTAGAATTGCTTGTAACATGATCAGAATTGCTAAAAAATAACTATGGCTAAAGTATGTAATAGTGAAGGATGTAATAATCCAGTATTCTCTAAGGGATATTGTAAGTATCATCAGAACCAAAGGACCGATGATAAATGGATAACATCATTAGCAAAAAGAAACAATCCTAAAGTAAATTCAATAAAGAAAAAAGTTTTGCCTACACCTAAAATATATTCTGGAATTAATGACCTGAATGCTAAAGGTGAGGCTGAACTTTTTAAGAAAATATGGGATAGTAGAGGTCATGTAAGTTTCTTGTCTAGCAAGCTTATAACAGAAAGAGAAGGCTCTCCTTTTTGGTTTAGCATCTTTGCTCATGTTCTTGCTAAAGGGAAAGCTAAATACCCTAAGTTTAAGATGTATAGCAAGAACATTATTATTCTTACGCCTACAGAGCACTTTCTATTGGACCACTGCTCTGAAGATGAAAGACAAAAATACGCAAGCAGGAATAACTGTAACTGGGATAAGGTTTACGAGTTGAGGTGTCAGTTAAAAAGAGAGTATGCACTATTCGATTAGAAATTATGTTTTATTTATCAGAAGAAACCAGGCTACAAATTAGGGAGCTCAGCATGATGGGTGGAGAAATTATAAGGCAAATAAAAAAAGAAAAGATGATGGAAAAAGAAGTTTCAGTTGAAGATGTCGCAGATTTATTCCTTCAAAAGGGATGGATTAATGTTCGTGATTTAGTAAAACTACAAAACATGAGTACAGACAGAGAAAGATTTGAATATTTAAATTCTAAGAAACCTACTTCTGATTTTGAACTACTATGCAAAACAAAGGCAAAAGAATATGTCGAAAAGATGAGAGGATGTTCTATTGTTTTAATGCAGAATAGCAACGGTTCAATGGTAAATCCATTCAGAAGTGGTTATGTCGCCTCGTACTATACCGATGTAGTTTTTAATGAAGCTGCTATTAAGATGGTTGAGACTGAATATCACTCACTAAGAGAGCAGCTATTTAACCTTAGAGCATGTGGGGTTATTGAGAGTGGAAACACTTACCTTAAAAGATTAGATGAATTAAATAGTCAAGAAGAAGGGATTAAAAAAGAAATTAATAACCTAAACAATAGTTCTTTAAAATAATTGAAATAGTATCAAATAAATGCTTAAATTTGAAATGTAGATTACTAATATTTAGCGGTATTAGGACAGGTTTGTTAGGCGGCTTTCTACATTTCATCTTTAGCTTAGCAGACATACAACGCCTAACAGCAGTTGATTATTCGGAACTGCAATAACAAAAAAGATACTAAACGTTAGGTTAGAGTATAATTAGATACTGGTTTAAAAGTGTATGCAATGTTTTACCGACAACATACGACCTGCAAATTAGATAGAACCTAACCAGTACCGCTAAAGAGTTTTTATAGAAATATAGAAGCCACTCAAAGAGTCAGGGATGCGAATGCTAATTATGCTTAGTTAAATTAAAATTTTAACAAATTCTACTTGCAGGGATATAAGGTTTACTATGATATAAATTGAAAAAAATGAAAAAAAGAAGTCAAAAACCTGTAGAAGTTTATTGTGATGGCTCCGCTGCTATGAGTGATTCTCGTAATCCAGGTGGATATGGAATTGTCCTATTATTTGGCTCTAAGAAGAAGGAAATAAAAAGCAAAGCCTATCATGGAACATCTATATCAAGGATGGAGATGAAGGCTATAATACATGCATTAGAACACCTTAAACCTGGGTATGACTTATATGTATATTCAGACAGTAAGATGGCTATAGATAGCATAAATAGAAGGCTATCAAGATGGATAGAGTTTGGTATTCTTGAAGAGAAAACAAACGCTGATTTATGGAAGAGATTTCTTAAAGCTAAAAGAACACATATTGAAGGGGGGAGCACACTATTATTCTCATGGATTAGAGGTCATTCAGGTAGTAAGTACAATGAGATGGCTGACGCATTAGCAGGGAAAGCTGCAAGAGGTAATCATAAAGTTAAATGTTCAACTAATAATTAGAAGACATGAAAGATAAATATTACACACCAGAAATAGAAGAGTTACATATTGGGCTTGAATATAAGGTTGGACCTTTTGAGTTGATATGTACAAGTGTTAATACAGACACTATTAGTGGTTCAACATACAAAGTTTCTATAAAAGATAGGGTTAACCATACCTTCAGTAATAGATTGGCTACTGTTAAACACCTCGACAGAGAAGATATAGAGAGTATTGAAATTAATGGAGAAAAATTTATACATGATTTTAATCTTGATGGTGAAGAGCATCCCAGTTTATTCAACGAACATGGATATTCAAAAGGTTATGCCCTTGATACACAACTAAAAGATGATAAGCTAATATTGCTGTATCATTTTCCTGATGGATATGTTGTTATAGATTTAGTATATAATTGTGGTTCATCACCTCATTCATTTTCTGGTATTATAAATAACAAAAGCGAGCTTAAACGAATTTTAAAACAAATAGGGGTATGATAAACACATACATATACAACAAAGAGAAAAAGACTTTAGGATTTATATTCTATCTTTTCGAAAATAATCAATTTGTAAACGACTATGACACCTACGAGTCTGTTGTTGATATGGATGTTTATTACAGAACCTCTAAGTCAGATATCTTAGGTATTAATTTAGAGCGATTTATAAGCTATTGTAACGATAGTATTGATTCAGATACTATTCTTATTAAGGAAGCCACAGAAATGCTTAATAAGGCTGCCCTGTGGAGATCAAAACATAGAGAGAAGTATAAGGATTTTTTGGAGATGATGCTTCGAGCTAAAACAAGGATGAGAGATCTTGTTAATGCAACAGATGGTCCAGAGAGAATTAAAGCTTACATGATGTATAAAGTTATGCTTGATTTTATTAAGATGGAATTGAATTAACGGTTTGTGTATGACCAGTAGCGGAATACAAATAACAAAACAATTTAATACAGATAAACATGAGCAAAGAGAATGAAGTTAAAGAACCCACTAACTTTGAATTTAATGAGCGAGTGGTTTGGGACTCAGGATTTGGATATGAAATAGGACACTTTTTGGGTGAAGGAAATTCATATAATACTTGGTTAATTGACGTAAGAACTGGATTGATTGTAGAGCCGTTTTCATACTCAAAAATCGAAGTGTTCAAGTATACAAATGAACTTATCAATAAGTTAACCGCCAAATATGGTTATGAGAAACGTTTCTCGGAGCTGTTTTAAATGGTGGCTAACGGTTTGTGTATGTGCCGTGCAAACCACTAACGATTGAATTACGGCACTAACTTTCGCTGCATGGCATATACACTTTGTTGTGCGTATGTGGCGGTTTAAACAAGGAAAATTATGTCAGAAAAAAGCAAATGGGCTGAAAAGCAATTAACAACAGAACAAGCTATTGCAATGGCTGATAGTGGTGTATGGAAAGAATGGACGGCTGAACAGGTCGTTAGATTCCAATTATTTCAAGAAAAACTATGTATGGATTTTAGCCACTTCCAAAAGTGTATGCAAGATGTTCTTGGACGACCTGTTTGGACACACGAATTTGCTTTTCGTGATGAATTGGTAAAGGAATACTTGGGTGTGAAAGAGACCCCTTCATTTGAGGACATTCTTAACTTGATACCTAAAGAAAAGCGTTTGGTTATCGGAGTGTAGCCATTACGCACAACGGATAAGTGTAAAAATAGTAGCGATATGGAAGATAAAATATTTGATATAGTAACAGACCTAATTAGGGAGGATATAAGTAAAACGGAAGCGATAGATAAGCTATTGATTTTACATAGTGTTAGCGGTTCGTTTAGCAAAAAAGATATGATCGAGTCTTTTAATGGAGGATTTAATAGAGGTTTTGATGAAGGTCAAGATCAATCACATAGTAATCATACAGAGCCTGAGTTCGAAGAGTGGTTTAGCACATATTGTAATGAACGCTAACGTTTTGGCTAAACAGCGTTTTAATGCTGTTTAGGTGGTGTTATAATTTGTTTGATTTAAAATAATAAAATATGAACGACAAAGATAAAATACATAATATGGCTTCTTGTATGTTGTCAATATTAGATAGTTTAAAACTATACGATAATGACAGTTTATTACTTGATAATGAAACCTTATCAGAGGTTATGTTTAGAAAAATGAAGGCTTACAATATAGATTTGAATAAAGAATTGGGGTTTACTCACTTGAAACCGATAACTAAAAATAAATTATAACGGTTTGTGTATGCCACGTTGCTCTAACATAAATTAATTAACAAAAATAAAACTTAGAAATAATGACAGAAGAAAATAAGAACATAGAAAAGCAATGTGATATACACGTTGTTAGAGTGAGTGATTTAGATGTAAATGCACTTGCTAAAGTAATAGTAAAACAAAAAGTATTAGTAAAAGGTAAGGAGTTTTTGCAGACAGAAGAAAAACACATACTGCACAAATCTTCAAGAAATATTGCAAATGCAGTTATAGAGTATCTTCATTCACTCTAACGGTTAGTATAAGACCCGTTTTTTCTATGGGTTTTATACATTGTTAGGTGTAGTACGGTTAATTAAAAACAAAATTTAATAAATAAGATATGAAAAAAGGAGATTTTAGAACATTAGGGGCATCAGCACACTCTTTAGGGGAAAGAGAAGTAAATGACTTTTACGCAACAGACCCAATAGCATTGGAGAAGTTTTTAGATGAAAGTGGAATTGAATTAAATAACGTATGGGAGTGTGCGTGTGGACAAGGGCATTTAGCAGAAGTTTTAAAAGAACGAAACTTATTGGGAAAGGCTACGGATTTAATAGATAGAGGTTACGGACAAACAGAGGTTGATTTTTACTTTAGTAGCGAAGTTTGGCAAGGCGATATTTTAACTAACCCACCTTACGGGGATGCTATGAAATTTTGTGGACACGCTTTAGATTGTGTTGATGATGGCAGTAAAGTTATTATGCTAATGAGAATACAATTTCTGGAAGGTAAAAAGAGAAAACCATTTTTAAAAGCAACACCACCCAAATATGTTTATGTAAGTAGTAGTAGATTAAGACTTGCTAAAGGCGGTGACTTTGAAAAATACGACAAGCCATCTGCAAATTGTTACGCTTGGTATGTGTGGGAGAAAGGATGGAAAGGGGACACTATGGTAAGATGGTTTAATTAATAAGCACTATTGTAGTATTACACCTAACGGAAGAGTATATGAGTAGTGGCAGATAGAAAGCGATTACTTATCGAATAAGCAAAAAGTAAAAGATAAACAGAAATTAAGAATTAAACAATAACCTGCCATTACTTATATACATTGTTATATACTGGGCAGTTTTAAAAGACTAAATAAAATGGAAGCACACAACGTAAAATACGGCACGAAAGTAATAGTAACAGATGATAAAATTAAGACGCCACCCTCATCAATACCAATAAAAAAAGGTGATGAAATTACAATACATAGACTGGATGGAATGTACTGCAATGGAATAGACAAAGATAATAATAGAATTTATATTGCTGCATGGACAGAAGTTGAGCCTTGTATATAACGAATGGTAATATGAATAGTACTAAAAATTAAAGCGATGGAATTAACAAAAACGAAATTAAATAAAATCCTTAAAACGTATAGATTTAAACTTGAACAGCACGAACAGGAGTGGGAAGAATTATGTAGAAAAAAATGTAAAAGAGAGATTGATGGAGAAAATATTACAATAACTACACCAAGCATTTACGACCACGAAAGACATAATTGTAAAGGTGCAAAACTTTTTAAGGATTTAATGCAAGAATTTGAAGGTTACGAAGTGTTCCCTAAAAAAGAGAAACAAGCGTAGGCAATTTTTAGTATTATTTATATTACGTGTTAGCATTAGCGAAGCGTAGTTTTAATTAATGCTAACACCCGAATAAACAACATTCAAAATTTTGAACATGGAAAAAGTTAATAATCAACTACTTATAGAAACAGACCAAATTGTTGACCGTAACAAGATGGTTCAAATAATTGAACTATTAAGTTATAAGTTAGATTTAAAAACGGTTAGTAATTATGCAAAAGACAATAATATAAGTTACAACGGTGTTAAGAAATTCAGAAATAAAATAACAATAGGTGGAGTTAAATTTGTTGTTGATGATGTCAATAAAAACAACTTACCTTTTTAAACTAAACTAAAATGAGTAAACTAAATTTTGAAGATTGGAAAAAGGAATGTAAAAGAATAATTTACGAACAAACAGAAGGTGTTGATGTAGATGAAGGTATGGTTAAACATAATATGGAATTTGTTGATGATTGGGATTTGGAATATGAGGCTGGTTATACCCCTAAAGAAGCAGTTGATGAAGCAAATGAACATGCGAGAGATCATTTTTTAGATAACCAGTAATATTTTATAACAACCGGCTAAACACAACTTAACCAATTAATAAAAATATAAAATGAGTATTATCCTTTTTAAATAAAATAAAAAAACCTATGAAAACAAGAGGAAGTAAATTAATAATAACAAAGAAAGACCTTAAAAGAAGGCTTGTAATTGTTAAGGGAATAGAATTTGAAGAACAGATGGCTGGAGCAAGAGATGCCTGCAAAAGTATAGCTCCAGATGCTGTAGTTATTAAAGAAGAATCACTTGAGGACTACAATAAATTCAGAGCTAAGAACGGTAAAAAACCACTACCTGAATCTGAAATATTAATAGTTGATTTAACAATAAAAGAGGAGGATTTAGATGAAAATACACTTCAACTTCACCCCAAGAAAGGGGTACAACCTAAGAGATAAACTTTTTGACCTTCTAAATAATGAAGACTTCTTTAAGTATTTAACTCACATGGCTGATAAGGAGGTTAGGATGGAGCTTAGACCTGCTGTTAAGCATGGCACAAAACAAGCTTTATATGATTACTACCATGGTCCACTTATGGCGATAGCTATTCAGGCATATACTGATGCAGGGTATGAGCTTATGGATGAGGTTAAATGTGATTACCTTTTAAAAGCCGAGTGTGCTAAAGGCACTATGACTACTCCTGAAGGAGAGGAGGTTTACCTCCTCGATAAATCAAAAATGACAAAAGAAAGGCTCATTAAGTTCGTTAATGATTGTATTGATCATCTTGTTATGAACCTAAATGTTCCTGAAGAAAATATACCAGATTCTGAGAGTTATAAAAACTTAATGAATACAGGTCACGCGTTTAAATCAGTTAGAAATATTAAAAAACATTAGAATATGGAAATAGGAGAAAAAAGAGTTAAGGAATATAGCTATAAAGGCTTTGTTTTTGAGGCTACAATAGAAAGGGTAAACCCAAGACCATCAGGATTAACAAATATGTATGATAGGTTTTATAACTGCTCAATAAAAAATATGGGCTCAGATCATTTCAGTATTAGCGATAATAGAGAAGTAAGCAGTTCGTCAGTTAGATGCGTAATAGGTAGGCTTATAGATAACGCTAAGTATTGGGTTGATACTCTAAATAAGGAAACAGATGAGTACTTATTCATGGAGGAAGAAGGTTTTGAATTAAATCAATAAAAAACTTGTAATTAAGATTTATTTATCTATATTTGCTATCCGATTTAATTAATAAATAACAGAAGAAAATGGCAACAATAATCACAAATAAGTATGGAGTATCAGAAGCAATAGTTAATGCTTGTAAAATAGATAACCATATAACTATGGGTGATATATCTGTCACGCAACTACTGGATGCTCCACAGGTTCGTATTCTGAAGAGAACCTGTGAAATGGAGGAAGATGTTACGGATAGAATATGGGCCTTAATGGGAACCGCTGTCCATTACATGTTGCAGCTCGGAGAGGTAGGGGCAAGGGAAGCTAAAATACTTCTTGAAGCTGCTGAGATTCTAATGAAGGAGGATGAAGAGAAAGCTTCTAAATGGATAACTAAATTTGTCAAAGAGAAATACCCTCAAGCAATAAATAAAGATGTCCTTACTGAAGTTACATTGTCTCACACAATGCATGATATGACCTTTTCTGGTACATTTGATAGGTACACTATATCTAAATGTCATCTTGAGGATTATAAGAATACTTCTGTTTACCCTTACATGAATCCTGAAGCACAAAAGAAATGGGTTGGACAACTTAATGTGTATGCTTTCCTTCTTAGAGAGAATGGTTACGAGGTAAAAAAAGCTGATATAACCGCCATTTTTAGAGATTTTTCAGCAGCTAAATCATTTCAAAAAGGTTATCCTAAAAAACCTATAGAGACATTTAATATCCCATTATACTCTCAGGATTTTATGCGTGATTATATTGGTAAAAGAATACTCCTTCATAAGGAAGCTGAATCTGGTAATATACCTCCATGTACTGCAAAAGATATGTGGTCCGTAAAAGATAGTTATGCTGTTACAAGTCCAGGAAGGAAAAGAGCTATTAAGCTATTTCCTACAAGGCCATTAGCTGAAGCTTTCTTATTGGGAGAAGGTGCTCAATACCCTAAAGCAGAAGTTGAAGTAAGGATAGGTGAAGCAAGAAGATGTGCTTCTTATTGTCCTGTGAGTCATGTGTGTACTCAGAATAAAGAAAGATTACAACGAATAGCTGAAGAGGCTGAAAAATAAAAAAAGCTTATGATTAAATACTATTTCTATGGAGTCTTAATGTTCCTTGAAATACTTTATCTAAAAATACTTGACGGACTATCAAGACTGTTTGATGAATCCTTGACGGAGGATGACATCATAACGATAGCCGATCAAATTCTTGCAAGATACAGTGATAAGGAGGTGGATTATGGTTGAATGTCAAAGGTGAAGGCGTTACTTCTATACATATAATATAAAAAAAAGACTACAGTAGTTCAGTTGGTTAGAACAGTGTGCCCTCTAATGGTAAAAGATGCCTAAAAAATAGGGATAAACACACAAGCCGTAGGTTCGAGTCCTACCTGTAGTCCAAAACAACAGCACGCTGGGGAGATTTGTATCTTATCTCCTTGATGCAGTACTCACTAATACGCCATGCTATATGCTGGATGAGGAAATGAGACGGAAAACAGGTGGTCTGGTTTTTACTCAAACATCTCTCTGTTGAGGGTTTAGCTTGAACGAGTTAGAAATAACTGAAGGTACAGTTTAGGCGGTCACATCATGCAGAGAGTTCCTGGTAGTTGGATTAGACGAAATTTTAAAAAGGAATGACAGCGTGGAAAGACACGCATTTTTTTTACACTAACAAACTAAAAATAAGAAGATGGAAGGATTAAAATTAATTAGAGCTGAAGTAAAAAACTTCAAAAGTATAACTCATAAAATAGTAGAATTTAATGGTCGTTCAGCTATTATTCTCGGTAAGAATGGAGCAGGAAAGTCAAGCTTAATTCAAGCCTTGACATCTCCTGTAAACTCTAAAATGGTTCCTTTAAAACCCATTAAGAATGGAGAGGAGAATGCTTCAATAGAACTTACTTTGTCAGGTAATATGGGTGGAGAAGATCAAACCTATAATGTTGATATGCATTTTACTCCAAGAGATAAAAAAGGGCGTATCACTGTTACTGATGAAAACGGTTCCAAAATATCAGATACTAAATCAATGGTAAATTCTATCGTTGGAAATATTGGTTTTGACATATTAGAATTTATTGACCTTGGACTTACTAAAGATGGTAAGGTTTCTAAGCCAGGAGTAAAAGAGCAGATTGATACTCTTAAAAGTTTCCTTCCTACAGAATCAAGAAAACGTCTTTTCGAGCTTGACCATGAGAAATCAACTATTTATGAAGAAAGAGCTGAAATAAATAGAGATATTAAATCCAATACAGCAAAATTAAAAGATGCTGAAATGGACCCTCAAGAGATTGAAAAATACTCTGAAAAGAAAGATGATTCTGACATTAAGGCTAAAATGTCTTCTATTGGTGAGGAGGTTTCTAAATATGATAGAATAGCCAATGGATTAAAAGATAAAGAGTTTCAAGCAGGTACTCTTGCTTCTACCGTAGAAGCTTTAGCTAAAGAGCTTGCCGACAAAACAAAAGAGCTTGAACTTCTTAATGAAGACATTCAAAAAGGAAGAGATTGGATTAAAGGCAAAGAAAGACCTTCAATGGAGAATCTTTCTGCTGAGCTTGAAGAGATAAGTGCTCACAATAAGAAAGTTGATGAAGTTAACTCTCTTAAGGAGTTCAGTAAGAACGCAAGAGAACTTCAGGCTTCTGCTGACGCACTTACAGAGAGATACAATGCTATTGATGGAGAAAAAGCTAACATCTTTAAAGAAACTCCATTACCTGTTAAAGGATTAGAGTTTTCTGAAGATGAGATTCTTTATAACGGAC
>Ga0307379_10009092_pt1 | contig 13318 bp, 7 predicted proteins | sample UN2MG_FD_202237 | JGI IMG/M metagenome (GOLD analysis project Ga0307379, IMG submission 202237) | Soil microbial communities from Risofladan, Vaasa, Finland - UN-2 | ecosystem: Environmental > Terrestrial > Soil > Coastal area > Acid sulfate soil | place: Finland: Risofladan, Vaasa | collected...
GCATTCGGCTTTCGTAGACGACGCCGGAATGATCTTCTTTCAGTCTCACCTCGTATTCGCCTTCCGGCTCATCTTCCTTGCCTTCGTCTTCCTTCGGCTTGCCCATCAGCCCCTGCGACAGTATGTAGTCGCCCCAGTTGTAGCCGTAGCCGCCGTCGTTGTGCGCGTCGACCGCGATGATCAGCAGGTCGCCTATCCATTCCTCGCGGTCCTTGTCGATCAGGCGGTGGGTCCTGTCTGTGACGTCTACGGCCAGATAGAAATTCTCGTCGTCCCAGCCCGCGTAAACCTTGACGGAAATATCGTTGTCGCCCCGCGGAACCGACGGCTGCGGCGTATCGGATCCGGCGATCAGCGACCTGCCTGGTCCGGGGCTTGGCAGCAGCAGTTCGATGTATTCCGGACCCTCGAGGCGAAGGCACGTGCTCTCGTTCCAATCATCGGCCAGAATTCCGTCGATTTCAGGCGGGCGATCCATCTGCACGCAACGCAAAACAGGATGCCTTCGCGTGTGAAGACGCTCGCGCAGGCCGCTCAGCCGGTCATGCAGACGCAGGTAATCGTTGTCCGGCGGATTTGCTGCCATCGCCTTGCAGATGGCATCGACGGCTGCACTGATGTCGGTCATCTTCTCGGAGCTGCGGGCGACTTGCAGCCATTCAGTCCATTCGGATGGTTCGTCGATGCCGGCCGCGACAACGGCCGCCGCGCCGGCGTCGCGCCTGCCCAGGCCATATGTGCCGCGATCGGTTGCAACGATCAACATTCCGTCGGCCACTGTCGCAACCAGGTATTCCGAACCGGCCGGCCGGAAAGCGAAAACTTCGCGCCCGCTGCGGTTCAGCAGCACCACGCGCGGCCACGCCCGTTCGCCGCTGACCAGGATATAGTCGCCGTGGAGCGCCAGGTTGTGCAGGTCTCCGCCTTCGATTGTCACTTCCTCGAATAGTGCCTCGCCGGTTTTCAGCGAAAATGCACGCACGCGCAGGCTCCGGCCCGACCGCTCGAGCAGGTACACGCCGCGGTCGTCCACGGCGGCACCGAAAATGCTGTCGCGGACCGTTTCCATCTCCCACACAGTTGCGCCGGTGCCGGCGGCAAGCACCACCAGGCGGCCGGCGGCCGTATACTTGCTGGGGATCACCACGACGTATTCCCCTTTCGGCGACACCACCACACGCTCGTCGGGGAAACCAAGCTCGCGGCGCCACCGCTCGGCGCCGGATGTGTCAACCGCAGCTATGTATCGATCCGACACCGAGGCCACAAACACCCCCGACGGGTCAAGCAGCACCGGCGGCCGGGTGACGCGCGCATCGGGAAAATTCAGCGGCACCCGCCGACGCACCGCACCGCTCACCGGATCGATCACAAACATGGCAGCCGGATTCTCGGCAAACGCAACGAGCGAACCGCCGGTGATTGTCATCGCGTTGCTGCACATGAACACGCCTTCCAGCTCGCGCTGCCACACCAGCGTGCCGTCGGTGTCGTTGAGGCAGACAAGCCTTCCGCGCGAGGTGGCTGCGTACGCGCGGGAATCGTCGCCCGCGAGCGCCGCGATCCGCTCGTAATCGGCGCCGCCGGAATCCGTCTTGTACTGCCATCGCACCTCGCCGGTGAGTGCGTCGAGGGCCGCGAGCGCGCCCGGCCGGGCACACAGCAGGCACCCGCCGGTAAACGCAAGCTCGCCGCCCCACTGCGGCAGCGTCCTGCCCCAGACGAGGTGCCCGTCGCGGACGGTGCGGCATTCGACGTAATCATAGCTGCTGGGCAGGCGGTCGAAAAACCCCGCGAAGCCGAGGCGCGGGCGGTCCGAGTGGACGGCGAAGAAGACCTGCTGCCTGCCGAACGGCGTGTCAGCCTTGCATTCGAACGGGCTGGTGAACAGCTTCGGCCGGGCGGACGCCAGCCGCGAGCCGCTCCGCCATTGCTCGTGCAGCGGCAGCATCAGCGGCTGCTCGACGAGCCGTGGCATTCCCAGCCGCTCAAGCTCGGCCGTGCAGTATTCGGCGGTCTCGGGATGAACTGCCATCAACTGCCGGAGGAACACGGCGGCGAGGTCGGGTCGGTTGGCCTGTGCCAGCCTTTGCGAGCAGCGACGCACAATTTCCGGCCGATTGCGGGGCGGAAGCTCGTCGACCGCCTGCTGCACGAAATCGGCGGCCTCCAGCGGCAGCCCCACCGCCAGGCGCGACTGCACAAGCGTTTCTACGGCTTCGATGGCCGCAATACTATTTGGATACTGCCGGACGATCCGCTCGAGTTCCACCACGAATCCTGCGGCCGCCTTCAGCAATGCGGCGGCGTCGGCCTCCTGCCCTGCATATCGTTCAGTGCCGTTGCGGGCGATCAATTCCTCAATTTTTATCGCGGCGCGCACCGCCGCCCGCACCTCGAGTCCTGCGGACAGCATCATCAGTTCGTCCGGAAAATCGGTCAGTATGGTCTGATACGCTTCGATGGCCCGCTCGATTCTGCCGCTCCGGCTCAGCATGTCGCCAAGCGTCAGCAGCAGCCGCACGTGGTCGGCGGGCGCTTCGCAATATTTCCTCGCCGTCACCAGATTCCGCAGCGGTTCGGTCTCATCTTGGGTTATGCGCTGCGCCAGCGCCTCGAATACCGCCCGCAATGCGTCCTTGACCCCGTGCGCCATATCGGGGTCGAGCTGCTCGGCCTTCCTCAGCAACACCAGCGCGCGTTCCGGCTGGTTCTTGTCGAGATACAGCCGCCCAAGCTGCGACAGGTCCCACGGGCGGTCGGTGTCGAGGCGGCGGCGCGCAGTTTCCCACGCCTCGAACGCAGCGGCACCCGTCGGCGTGCCGCAGATTAGCGACCCTCCGGCCGCGCACAGATTGCCTGCGTCGAGCGGATCGGCCCAGGCCGTGCTGCCGATGACCGAGCCGTCGGCCGGATCGACTCGCACCAATGTCCGCGCCGTGGGCACCAGGAGGCAGTCGCGCCCCGCGACCGGCCGGCCCGCCGGATCACCCGTTTCGTCCGAAATCCATCGCAGCTTGCCTGTGTGCATATCGACGGCGGCCACGCGCCCGCCGAACATGAAAACGGCGCCGGCACCTTCCGGCGCCGCGAAATACCTCGCGCCCGCCCGCGGCTGCCGCCACAGCACCGCGCCAGAGTGCAGGTCGAGCGCATACAGCCAGTGGTAATCCTGCGGCGCCACTATCACCCTGTCGCCCACAATCGCAGGCGGATTCAACGCCCATCGCTCGGCCGGCGATTCAAGGATACGATGGTCCTTCACGCTCGGCTGCACGTAAGGATACCGCCACAGCCATCGTATTTCGAGCGTATCGGCGTCCATAGCGGCCACCGTGCCCATGTTTGTGCAGTGAATCACCGTGTTGCCGGCCAGCGACGTGGGCGAACCCAGTGCTCCCAGGCCCAGGTATCGCGGCCGAACGTGCGATTCCAGAAAAACCGAGCCGAGCAGCGAGCCGTCGGCCGCATCGAGTGCGACAAGGAAGCTTTCGCCCTCGCCCCTGGTTCGCGTCAGCCCGAAAAACACCCGCCCACGCGCCGCCACGGGCTGGGAAATCAGGGCGTCCGGCTTGAAGATCGGGCCTGTGGCCGGCGTCGTGCGCCATAAAACGCGGCCGCCGTCCGCATCGAGCCCCGTAACCGAGCCGCCGACCATAGTGTAGAACGCTGAGCCGTCTATCATGCCGCCGCCTGCGAGGTCGCGCAAACCTTCGCGCCGCTCGTCTGCGGTGTATTGCCAGATTTCTTCGCCGGTGGCCGCATCGATGCAGATGACCTGTATGCCGGTGTTCAGGTAAACGCGCCCATTGGCCGCAACCGGATGGTGGACGCGGGGGGCAGGGTGCGTCTTGCTGCTGGTTTCGGCTTCGGCACGCGCCAGGCCGGCCGACTGCGGATTGAAATGCCACAGTGCCCGCCCGAGGTCGGGCGTTTGCGCCGGCATTGCGTTTCCGGCGGCGTTGCCGGCGACGGCCGGCCAGTCGTCGACTCCATCCCGGAGGGCCGACTGCGGCAACGTCCGGCCGATCTCGCCGATCGTCGTAGCTCGGCCGGCGATCGTCAGCTCAGTACCGTCGGGCAGTCTCGCCAGAACCTCGCGGGCGCCGGCGGCGTCTCCGGCGAGCGCCCGGCAATGGGCCAGCTTGGCCGCCCTGATCGGGGATATCTGCGGGCTGTCGGTGCTCGAATTCCAACATTGCTGCGCAAGCGGGAATTCGCCACGCTCGAAATGGATGTCGCCCAGTGCGGCGGCGGCAATCCTCCCGTGCTCGGTTGCGGTATAGCGCCGCCACACGTCGCGCAGGCCGGCTGGATCGCGAGCCGCGAGGGCACGCTCGAGGGCCGCCTGCGCCGCCTGCCCGTAACGCCGGCGATACGCTTCGTGCAACTCGGCGCGTCCGAAAACCAGCCGCCGGCGGGCCTCCTGGGCCGCCGATACATACAGCACGCCGTGCAGTGCATCTGTGCGGGCCGGCACCATCGCCGTAGATTGATCGTCCATCTGCATATCTATGATCGCCTGGCAGGCCGCTGCGGCGTCCGCCCATTTTTCAGCAGCTTCCAGCCCGGAAACCCGCTCGAGCGCCCTCACGAGGTCCTCGTCGCCGCCAACGTACACTTCGGCCACGGCAGTCTGCTTCAATGCGGTGGCATCGGCGTCGTCCTCAGCGACGACGTCAGCACCGGCCAGAACCGCCAGCCAGGCAGCAACCGCAATGCGGACGGCATGCGCCAGGCAGAAGTTACAGGCGTTCGAAATCTGATGAATGCGCAGCATTTCGATCCCGCAAAAACGACGCGCCGCCCGACCGCCGGGCGGCCTGTTGGCCAAATTTCCCTTCGTCCGCACCAGCATTCACCCCATACCAATTCTACCGGCGCCATTCAAGGCTTTCAACGCATTTCTGCACGCGCGGCTGTTATAACTTGTAAACGATTCGCCCGCAAACATGAAACCAAACACCGCCGGTGCGCTGTTCATATCATGAACGACAACAATCCGTCGCCCAGCACTGGTTTCGGAGTATAATTCACCGGAGGAATCAAAATGAGTATGGAGATGCTCAAGGCACATCCGCGCAAGTCAGAAGTGGATGTGGAAAAACTGCACGATATGGTCAAGACAATATGGAGCTGCGCAGGAACGTGCAATATCTGCGCCGACGCCTGCCTCGCCGAGGATGACGTAAAAAGCCTTGCCGCCTGCATCCGAATGGACCTTGACTGCGCGATGGTCTGCGACACGATGGGAGCAATGCTGTCGCGCATCACCGAGGCAAACTACGATGTAATCAACGCCCAGCTTCAGGCATGCGTGAAAATGTGCCAGGCCTGCGGAGCTGAATGCAGGAAGCACGCCAAAATGGAACACTGCCGCATCTGTGCAGACACCTGCGACGACTGCGCCGACAAGTGCCAGAAATACATGAAAGCGCAGAAGGCGGCGGCTGCGGCCTGACCGAGAATCACTCGTTAAGCTACGGCGAGCGGAATCCCGATGCGGCTTCCGCTCGCCACGTTTGTCAGTGTGATACGCCCTGATTGCAGGCGAATCTGCGCTGCTGGCATGTCATCCAACACGAGGAATCCATCCTTACGAAGCCCCTTCAGGGCTTCCTCCTTCTTTTCCCCGCTTCCCTATGGCTGCGCTCAGCCCTTCGGGCGTTCGCTTGCCATAGGCTATCATACGACGCACCCTTGGTGCGTAAGAACCGGAATACCGTTCGACAGGCCGGAGAACACGATGTATGTGGGTTGCCTTCATCAGCGGGTGAAGGCTGGAATGAAGGCACCACAAAACACGATTGTCTATTCACCTGAAACTGCGGCGCACTACGCATGACTATCGCAGCAGATACACATTCCCCGCCTTCATTTCCAGCGTGCCATCGGCCTGCTGCGATTCATCCGTCGCGAGATTCTTCGCAGCTCCGCTATGGCTTATCGAAGCATCGCGGAAGCACCAGGCAACGGCCGGGCGGTTGTTTTCATCCAGCCACAGCGTGTGATTTCCGCCTTCGGTGAGGCGCAGCCTGTGCATGCTGGGCAGCGCCGCGTTGTACAGGTGGTTGACGCGTCCATATTCCTCGGCAAGCTCGCCGCCGGGCAGTTGGTTGTGCCAGGGGTCTGCACCGCAGCCTGGCACCGTGCGATGCCCCGCGAGCCAGAAATACAGCTCGGGGCTGAGGCGCTCGCGGCTGAACGGCGGGTCGCTCGAGAAGAAGTCCGGGCTGGTATCGAGCAGTGCGAATGCATCGTCGTTGCGAACGGTGTCGCTCCACAGCCGCCGGCGGAACTTGTCGTTTTCGAACCCGAAGGTGCTCACCTGCGAAACGCCGAAAATGGTGATGACTTCGCAACGGAAGCGGAATCCGTATGCTTGCAGCGCCGACTGCATCTCCCAGATTTCATCGGCCTGCGGAGCCTTGTCCGGCGCCTGCCAATCGACACACGTGATGCCGAGGTTCTGGTATGAATCGTAGAAAATGCCGTCAAGGCCGGTGTCGTCTTTCACCTGCTTCGTTTGCTGGAGGAGCAGGTCGCGGAATGGCGTCCGCATCCTGCCGCACCACAGGATGTCGTAGTTGCCGTCCCACGGATCGCCGTTCTGTTCGCGAAGCACCCACTCGGGGTGTTCTTTCCACACGGGCGCGAAGCGGGCGAATTGGAATCCGAACCACTGGTAGACCTTGAGGTTCTGCCCGTGTGCGGTGTCGATCAACTCCTTCATTCCGGCGGCTCCGCCGAACTGCTCGGCGAATCGGAACGAGTATGGGCAGCAGATGTTGCCTTCGCCCGGCCGCCGCTCGGGATCGGACGTAACCGAATCCCAAACGCCGTGCGTGAATACGCCGGTGTAGCCGAGGCGTTTGAACTCGGCCAAGGCATCCATCAGCGGCAGGCGCCAGTTTGGGCCGCGCTCCTTGAGTTCCTGGTCCCACAGATGCGCATGAACGTTCGGCTCGGGCACTTCGGGCTTGAAGCCGTAGTTGGATAATATCCGCGAGCGGACCTCGGTGAAGCAATCGACCCACAGGTTGCGCCATTCGTGGCGCTTCAGCGGCTGGGGATGGCGGTGGACCAGCAGCAGCCGCTCGGGCGCGGCCGCCTGCTCGGTGAGCGGGAAGAAGGGCCGCTCCATATAGTGGATGACATTCTCGTCGCTGAACTTCTCGATCCTTGCCCGCGTGAGGCCGGGCTTTTCGGCGAACAGGCAGATGGCGAGATCGCCCTTAGCCTGGAAATCGCAAATTGCGGAGCCTGCGGCGCGCGGCAGCATGTCCATCGGATACGATCCGCCCCAGGCGCCGGGTTTGTCGGTGAAGAACTTCTCGATCGTGCTGAACGCGCTGTCGGGCTTCACGCTCTGCTCGAGGTCGATCGTCGATACATCCTGCTGTATCAGCGTACAGCCGTCGGCGTCGCCGCCGATTTCCCATGTTGTCGACTCGAGCAGCCAGTTGATCGGGTGGCCGGGGCAGCTCACTTCGATGCGCATCGCGAGACCGATCCAATCGTTCTCCCAGATGCGCTGCGTAACGGGACGGAAGCTCCAGCGGAATGTTGCGATGGGCGAATTCAGGCGCGGCGCCTTGATGCGGGAGTCGCCCATGGCGTCGGCGCCCTGTATGCGCGGCATCCAGGTTCCTTCGGAGGTGAACACGATCGTTGCGGCATCTCCGTTGCGTTCCACGCCGGAGAATGCGAAATCCTGGAACCGCACGCCGGTGTCCGACTCGGTGTAGAAGCTCCACGGCAGGGCCGGATTCCGCAGGAGCTTATCCTGATAGTCGACCCGGCCGATACCGAGGAACCGGTCGCCTTCGACGGCCAGTTTCAACGAGATGCCATTGTCGAAAGTGATGGCGTTCTGTTTGTCCATACCATTCATCCTATCTGTATTACCTGGCGCTGCTTCTTGCCTGACGATTCGATTGCAGCATGCACCATCGCCAGGCTCTTGATGTTGTCGTGGCATTCGCCCTGCGGCGTGGCTCCGTTGTCGAGCCAGTCGAGGAATTCGTTCAGCGATCCGGCAATGCCATCGCCATTGATTTCGACATCTTGCGCCGTGGATGGTGCAACGTCGCGGTGGAATCCCTGCTGCTGCATATCGATCACTGCGTGAGCTTCGGCCGGCCGATCCTTCTCCATCAGGACCGTGCCGCGGTCGCCGATGATGCGCCAGTCGCCGTTCCACGAAGTCGGATGCCCCTCGGCGCACCACGAGCCGCGATAGGTGAAAACGATGCCGTCGCTCATTTCGAAGATGACCGACGCCGCCACGTCGCCGCTGTACCAGGAGCCTTTCGGGTTGAACTCGTGCGCGTAGACGGCCACGGGATCGGCATCGATCAGGAAGCGGCACAGGTCGAAATGGTGGATGGCCATATCGAGGATCAGCGGCGAAGGCATATTGTCGCGGAAACCGCCGAAATGCGCACCTATGTAGAAATCGCAGTTGACGGTGCTGACCGGGCCGATGACGCCCGACTTGATGAACTGCCGGCACGAAGCATGACCCACGTGGTAGCGCCGCGACTGGCTGACCATATACAGCTTGCCGGATTTTTCAGACGCGGCAACCATCTTGCGTGCGGATTCCATGCTTTCGGCCATAGGCTTCTCGCCGATCACCGGCAGCCCGGCGCCCAGCGCATTCAGCGTGACCGGGCAATGCGCCTCGGGCACGGTCACATCGACGACGAAATCCGCGTCGCAGGCATCTATCGCCTCGCCCACTCCGGCAAACACGCGGGCCGTGTCAAGCCCGTTGCTTTCGGCTATCTCCTTCGCGACATCTTGCCGCAGATCGACCAGTCCCACGATCTCGGCCCGCGCATTGGACTGCAAGTTCCTGATCCAGGCCTGGCCCATGCCGCCACACCCAACAACGATCGCTTTCCTTGTAGCTTCCATATGCTTATTTCCTGTTCGTTTTGGGAAAACATATAGCTCGCAAGCCGGGTATTATACCCGCATACGCGCGAGATTTCACGGGAAAAACCGCTGCAATCAGGAAATGTTATCGTGCACCGGAGGCGGGCTTAGTGAAAATCCGATTTCACCAGTTGTACGACACGCTCAGGCCGCCCCAGATTTCGTCGTCTTCATTCACCGTATCGCTCATCGATAGCTGGTAGTTCAGGAATGGCGTGAAATACAACGGCCCGACGTCGATCTGGGTCGAGACGCCGAACGTTGCGTGGCTCCAGTCTGAATCTGCGTCGAAGGCGCCATCGTTGTAGACGGCTTCGGCGGTGAAGTCGATGGTGCGCTCCTTGCCGCCTATGACCGGCATCGTCAGGCTGTAGCTCAGCCCTGCGATGTGAAAAATGCCGCCCGTCGGTCCGCCTTCATCCGCTGGAAACAGCCGGCCGACGTAATAGCTCGGGACGAGCGAGCTGCCGCCCAGCGGAAGCAGCGACGGCATCGACACGCTGGCGCCCACTTCCTCCGTGTCGGCGGCGGCGCTGCGGAGGTTCGGGAACTCATAGTAAATGTAGTTCATCACGATGTCCATCGCATAGCGCTTGTCTTCAAACACGCTGGTCTCGTAGGCGAGTGTGAAATCCATTTCGTCAAAATCCGACAACCCGCTGGAAAGTGCATACGACGCCCACACGTTGGCGCTGAATCCGGTGCCGAACAGGTCGACATCGAGGCTCGGCTGCACGGCGCCGTGCTCGCCGAGGATGTTGTAGCCGCGCCAGATATATTTCGAGGTGAACGTTATGTCGGCCGTAACTTCGAGGCCGGGCGTCTCCTCGCCCGCGAAACCTGTACTGCACGCGAGGAATAGCACGGAAGCTGTCAGGAAGGTTCTTATCACTGGTGGTCTCCTGTTATGGGCGCCCACCCTGCGGCTACCAGGGGTGTCGCGTTCTGCCGCAGGATGGGCATCCCAGTTCTCAAGTTGAAACGACGCATTATTCGCCTAGCCGATGGCGGCACTGCCGCGTTCGCCTGTGCGGATTCTGATGCACTCTTCCAGCGGCAGCACGAAAATCTTGCCGTCGCCGATCTCGCCCGTCCTGGCCCCCTTGACGATCGCCTCGATCGTGGGCGTTACGAAATCATCGTTGACCGAGATTTCCAGCCGCACTTTCTTCAGCAGGTTCACTTCCATCTCGACGCCGCGATACGATTCCGTGTAGCCGCGCTGCTGCCCGCAGCCAAGGGCGTTTGTGACCGACATCTTGTAGACCTCGTGCTCGTACAGGCTTTGCTTGACGTCGTTGAGCTTCTCGGGCTGAATGTATGCGATGATCAGTTTCACGACCATCTCCTTTCTATTGAGTTGTGAAAATCTGGAAACCGGAATAGGATTCCATGCCGTGTTCGCCGATGTCCAGGCCGCGCACTTCCTCGGACCGGGTCACGCGCAGCCCGACGGTTGCCTTGATCAGGTAGAATACGACGGCCATCGCGACCATCGCGAAGCCCGCCACAGCCAGCACGCCCATCAATTGTATGCCGAGCTGGGCAAGCGAGCCGCCGTTCAGCAGGCTGCCATACTTCACACCGAGGGCCTCCTGCCCCCAGATGCCGACCGCCACCGTGCCCCAGATGCCGTTCATGCCGTGCACCGGAACCGCGCCCACCGGGTCGTCCACGCCGACCTTATCCAGCAGGCCCACACCCAGCACCACGATCACGCCGCCGATCGCGCCTATCGCCAGCGACGCTCCGGGCGACACGAACGCGCAAGGTGCCGTTACCGCCACCAGGCCCGCGAGCGCGCCGTTCATCGTCATCGAAAGGTCGGGTTTGCCGAACATGACCCAAACGGCCACCATCGCCGAGATGGCCCCGGCCGCCGCCGACATGTTCGTGTTGATCGCCACGCGGCCGATCAGGCTGCCATCGCCCACACCCAGCGTTGAACCGGGGTTGAAGCCGAACCAGCCGAACCACAGGATGAACACCCCCAGCGCCGCAAGGGGAATATTGTGCCCGGGTATCGCCTTAGCCTGCTTCTCCTTGCCATTGCTGACATACTTGCCGATGCGCGGGCCGAGCATTATCGTGCCGACAAGCGCGACGCACCCGCCCGTGGCGTGCACCACCGTCGAGCCGGCGAAGTCGACGAAACCCATCGACGCAAGCCAGCCGCCGCCCTGCCATATCCAGTGGCCGACTATCGGGTAAATCAGCCCGCTGATGACGGCCGTATACATCAGGTAGGCGGGGAATCTCATCCGCTCGGCCATGCCGCCCGCCACGATGGTCGCCGCAGCACCGCAAAACGCCGCCTGAAACAGCCAGAAAGCAAACAGCGGGACGCCCGACGGGTTATCGGCGCCGCCAAGCCCGAACCCGCTGAACCCTATGAACCCGTTGCCTTCGCCGAACATCAGCGCGTAGCCGATCAGGAAGAACATGAGGCTCGCGACGCAATAGTCCAGGAAGTTCTTGGTCAGAATGTTGCAGGTGTTCTTGGCCCGAATGAAGCCCGCCTCCACCATGCCGAAGCCCGCCTGCATGAAAAAGACCAGGAATGCCCCAAGCAGGACCCAAACCGTATCAAGCCCGCGCGCCAGGGCGGCGGTATCCGGCGACGAATCCTGCGCATCAGCCGGCAACGCGGCCGGCACCAGGGCCAACAAGATAACCACCGCAATCGCAATTCGTTTCATCACGCCATCTCCTTTCAAAACTGCCCGGATCGGCCGGGAAACGAAAAACACCGTGCGCCACGTGCGTGACGACGGTGCAGATTATAGACTGGCGCGGTTAATTGTGATGGTCGCGGGCTTGAAATGGCGGTTACATTGGTGTAACATTCGTGTTTCGGAGTGCAATTGCGCGCTCCGGGCAGGAAGCGGCGAGGCCGTGTGTGCAAGGGCAGCTTCAGGCGGTATTGACGTGTGGAGGAAAGGCGGAAGAAGTGATCTCACTTGCCAGGGCCGCGCGGCGGCGGGCGGATGATCTGCTGACGTCGGGCGCGGCCAATTTCTGGGCGCATGCGAGCGAAGGCGCGCTTGCGATATTCGGGATGCAGCTCACGGGGGATAAGATATTCCCCGTGCTTGCAGCGACGATGGAGGCATCGGCGTCGATGTTCGGCGCGCTGATGTCGGTGCGGCCGGTGGTGGGTGTCCTCGCGCTTATCCTCGCCCCGCGTGTGGAGGCGGTGCAGCGCAAGAAGCTGTTTGTGGTGGCGACAGGCGCCGCAATGCGGCTGCCGGTCCTGCTGATAATCGCAAGCCTGCTGCTGCTGGCGGAATCTGCACCGCTGGCGTGTTTGTGGGCGATCACAGCGGCGCTCGTGCTGCAGAGGGCGGCTATGAACATAATGTCACCCGCCTGGTCCACGCTGATCGCCGAGACCGTGCCGACGGATCAGGTGGTGCGCCTGTTCGGCTATCGCGAGGGGATATCGTCGCTGATGGGGCTTGCCGCCGGGCCGGTGGTGGCTGTTGTTCTGGCAGGAACGGCCTTTCCCGCAAACTATGTCATTGTCTACGCGCTCGGGTTCCTTGCACTGGCGGTTTCCTGGGTACTGTTTTCGATGGTCGATGAAATCCCGCAAGATGTAGTTCCCAGGGCATCGGCCGGCCACCGGCACTACTTCCGGGAGCTGAGCGGCATCATCCGAAGCGACGCCACCTACCGTTACTACTTCGCATACCAGGCGATCTCGATGCTTTCTATGATCGTGCCCTTCTTCGTGCTCGTGGCGAAGCAGCACCACGGGATGGACCCCGCATGGGTGGCAGGCAGGTTCATATCTGCATCCTATGGCGGGCACGTTGTTGGATCGCTGCTGCTGGCGCGCATGATGGAGGGGCTTCACTACAAGTCCATTCTGAGCGTGGGCAGAATGGTGAATGTGCTGGCGTGTTTGGTTGCGATATTTGCGCCGTCGGGCAGGTGGTTTGCGCTGGTTTTCTTCCTCAGCGGCGTTTCGGGGGGAACGGTGACGGTGGTTGGCACGCCGTTCCGGCTGCGGGTTTTCCCTCGCGACCGGCGCGTGGGGTATGAATCGCTGACGACGACGGCAATGATACCGGTGGCCGTGGCAGGACCGCTTGCGAGCGGTTTCCTGCTGGAGCACTTCGGCTGCGCGGCGCTGTTCATTACCGCCGCATTCCTCAAGGTTGCGGCATTGGTGCCGCTGTGGCGGTGCAGATACGCCGACGATGCGCTGCGGGAAGCGCCGCCGCCGCTCACCGATTGAGGGCGGGTTTGAAACCCGCCCCTACCGCCGGCTGTCGGCAACGCAGGCACCCTCCCATTGAGGGCGGGTTTGAAACCCGCCCCTACACATGCGGAGTGGAATTTGAGGATGCGTGCGCGCGACAGAGGCCTA
>Ga0307379_10009093_pt1 | contig 13318 bp, 12 predicted proteins | sample UN2MG_FD_202237 | JGI IMG/M metagenome (GOLD analysis project Ga0307379, IMG submission 202237) | Soil microbial communities from Risofladan, Vaasa, Finland - UN-2 | ecosystem: Environmental > Terrestrial > Soil > Coastal area > Acid sulfate soil | place: Finland: Risofladan, Vaasa | collected...
CGCTTATTCACCGTCGAATAGCTGCGGTTGAGGCTGAAAAGTTCGACTTTAAAGTTGAAAAAGCAAACGTTACTGTGAACATGCCTGATGAAGCATTTTACGTTGAGGGGATACAGCTGGCAAAAAGAGGCATTGCCCTAGACATACAACGGTTTCTTCCCGAACTAACAGCCATCCAGTTCGTTGAATCCTTCAAGAAACCTGAAGCTGCTCCACAAGCCACAACGGAAACCAAAAAGAAAACAAGAAAGAAGGCAGAAAAGAAAACCAAAACGGTAACAAAAAAGAAGGCTGTAAATAAAACCAAAACGACAGCCAAGAAAACAGCCAAGAAGAAAACTAAACAAAAAGAAGCGAAAGAAACGAGCTAACAGCCTATTTGAGGGTTAAAATAAAGTTAGCCTACCGCATTTCTTTTTTGGGTTTATATATTCTTGTAGTGTTGCCGTTTGGGCAGCAGACTATGCATTGGCTGCGGTCTATGTTTGGGTCCGAGATTGTGCACAGTTTGCACATGAGCCCTCTCTGTCTGATTATCCCGCAGACTTGACAAAGCTTTTCCGCAAGTTCATATTTGTTCATGTCGCCATTAGCCAATGAGAAGACAGTTTCCTTGAGAACTGGCTGAACGTCCTCCACTTCGTTAACTTCGAGAACTGCTCCTCTGCAGTGACTTGTGTATTTGCTCACGGCGGTTTGGGTGACGCCTAAAAGTTCAGCCACCTCTGTTTGTTTGAGTCCATAAGATTGAGTCAGTTCTCTTGCTATGGCTGATCGAATGGCAGGAATCACCGATTTGACTGCGACTTCGCAGGGGAGAATCATGTTCTGTTTCACCGGCTATATTGTTGCTCTGGATTGTATATAAGAATGACGTATGTCATATCAGAGTGACGCATGCACCATAGAAAGCCAACCGTGACTGCTCAAAACTCTGAAATTCAAACAACTCAAAAGATCAATTACTGCCTTATCTGCCGCCGAAAATGAAACCTAGCATCTTCTTTTTTTCAACTAGAGAATTGATACTCAAATCCGGATTCTCTTCCTGAAGCTCTTCCCTACTGTAGGCACCCGAAGGTACAGCTATACACTTCATGTTTGCTGCTTTAGCGGCTCTTACGCCAAAGACCGAATCCTCGACAACTACACAATCCTCTGGGTCGACTCCCAACTTTGCTGCAGAAACCAAGAAAACCTCAGGGTCAGGTTTCGGATTAACAATCTCATCTGCCGAAACCACAACATCAAAATACCCGCCAATTCTCTTCTCAGAAAGTAACTTATCAACGACTTTTCTGCCGCTCATTGTTGCCAACGCAATCTTTGTTCTTCCCTGCAGTTCATCTAAAAGCTCGATGGCTCCCTCAAAGAGGCTTACACTGTTGGTGAGTCCTGTCTGAATCCTGACCTTTTCTACAGCAAGATTCTCCAGCGTCTCATCATCAAATCTAATATTGCACGCTCTGAAGGCTTTCTCCATGGTCTTCTTTGTTCCAATGCCTATCCATCTCTCTATAAACTCGTCACTGACCAAGCAGCCAACTTCCCTCAAAACATTCTGGAAAGACTGCACTACCACATTCTTGGTGTCAGCAAGCGTCCCATCCCAATCAAAGATAACGGCTTTAACCATCAAAATCCCAAATCGAGTTGATTACCTTTCCAGAATGAAATGCTTCTCATAGGAAACCTTCTTAGTCGGAATGCGGTCAATCAGCATTTTCTCGCCTAACTTCTCAGTTACTCCAATTGGGTTAAGGTTCTGGGCTAACCGAACAGTTGATTCAAGCTTTTGCGCACTTCCAGAGTAAATCTTGTACAGCACGTCACCTTTTGCAACCTTATCTCCAAGTTTCTTACTCAACAGAACTCCTGCACCCTTAGTTTTGGGCGCCCCAGCCTCTCTTGCTATCTGCGCTATAGCTATGTTGTTGATCCACTGAATCCTCCCTTTCTCCTCTGAACGAATCTCCGCTACTTCGTTTCCTACCTCTATGTCTTCAGGTTTCACATCAGGGTCGCCGCCTTGAGCAGCAATAATCTCCCTGAGCTTCTTCTCGGCTTTACCTGATTTGAGGAGTTCGTTTGCTTTTTGCATGCCATCGTTGATTCCCATCATTTCAAAGAGTAACCCCGCCAAACTAGCAGCCTTATTCACCAAGTCTGTGGGACCTTCACCCATCAGCGCCAAGAGCGCCTCTCTCGCTTCAAGAGCTGGTCCTATTGCATATCCGATTGGTTGTTCCCCAAAAGTCACTCCACATTGAATATTCATGTCCAGCCTTTTGCCCAGTTCTATAAACTCTTGTGCCAAGGCTTGGGCTTCTCCGATTGTCTTGATCTTTGTGCCTCTCCCGGTAGGTATGTCCACCACAATGTAGTCTGCACCCGTCGCCTTCTTCTTACTCATAATTGAGGGTAAAAGAAGAGGATCAATAGAAAGAGGATACTCAACTTGGATTAACAGATCGTCCGCCGGAGCAAGGTCAAGCGCTCCACCCCAAGCTAGGCAAGCACCAGTTTTCTTCACCACACTCCTTATCTCATCAACTGTAAGATCAACAGGACACAAGACCTCAACGCGGTCCGCTGTGCCCGCCGGAGAAGTTATCGCACGAGATGACGTTTTGGGAATCGTGAAACCTGCGGCTGCTACTATGGGAACCACGAGGATGGTGGTTTTGTCTCCTGGCACTCCGCCTATGCTGTGTTTGTCCAAGATGGGCTTTTTGCCGAAGTCTAGGGTTTGTCCAGTTTCCACCATTGCCTTTGTTAGTGCTTCCACTTCGTCCATGCTGGTTCCGCGAATGTAGAGACTTGTGACGAATGAGGCTAGTTCAATGTCGCTCAGGTGCCTCTCAACCACGTCCATAATTATCATCTTGATTTCTTGTGCCCCGAGTCTTCGTCCCATAAGCTTGTCGCGGATGTATCCGAGAGACTCCGGTCTTTCGGCTGGTCGAATTTCAACATTTTCTCCTTCTTGGACCTTCAGTCTGTCCTTGACCTCTTCGTAGATGCCCACTGTTTTCTTAGGGAAGTCTGTGGCTACGTTGGCGATGGCAATTATGTTCTGTTGCTTGTATGTAATCTCAACTCTGTCAGAGGAGTGAATCCCCAGCAGGCTCGCGTTTTCATCGTCTATTACTATTATCTGTTTTCCGCCTGCCCTTATCCCCAAAAGCTTAACCTTGAACTCCATAGCCTTACCCAACCGTTAATCTATAACAATTATCACAATTATAATATTAGTTGAGTTGTACTAGAGGAGTTGCTGATTAACGTTGAAATACGTAGACTTTGTTGACCGTTCTTACAAGCCTAAAACAACTGATGTCATATGCGACTTCTACGTTGAACCAGAAGGCATCAGTTTAACAGAGGCGGCTGGCGGAGTTGCAGCCGAGAGTTCTGTAGGAACATGGACCGAACTCACTACAATAAAGCCTTATGTGGAAAAGCTTGCTGCCCGCGTCTTCAGCATCGACGGCAATAATATCCACATTGCTTACCCCATTGAACTGTTTGAACATGGCAACATGCCTAACATCCTGAGTAGCGTGGCTGGAAACGTCTTTGGGTTACGTGCCCTCAAGAACCTGAGACTCAACGATATCCATTTGCCTCGGGAACTTGTCCGAAGCTTCAAGGGTCCAAAGTATGGTATAGCTGGAATCCGTAAGCTGCTGAACGTTAAGGGTCGACCCTTAGTTGGAACGATTATCAAGCCGAAGCTAGGTTTGAAGACGAAAGATCATGCGAAAGTAGCCTATGACGCTTGGGTTGGCGGATGTGATGTAGTGAAAGACGACGAGAACCTTAGCAGTCAACGTTTCAATCCCTTTGATGATCGGGTTGTGGCGACTCTTGAGATGCGTGACCGAGCTGAAGAGGAAACTGGGGAGAAGAAGGTGTACATGGTTAACATCACTTCAGAAACCAAAGAGATGTTGAAACGAGCACAGTTTGTCAAAGACCATGGCGGAAGATACTTGATGATTGACATTCTGACCTGCGGGTTCTCTGCGCTGCAGACAATACGGGAACAAGATTTTGGTCTGGTGATTCATGCGCACAGAGCCGGGCATGCAGCCTTCACCAAAAACACTAAGCATGGAGTCTCGATGAGGGTTATCGCAAAGGTTGCTAGGATTATTGGCGTGGATCAGCTTCACGTCGGCACGGTTGTGGGGAAAATGTCTGAGACCCGAGAAGAGGTTTCGGAGAACACAGAGGCAATCACCACCGAGTTGTATGGTTTAAAGAAGGTGTTGCCTGTTGCGTCGGGCGGTCTCCATCCTGGTCTAATTCCCGCTTTAATGGGCTTCTTTGGAAACGATTTCGTTATTCAAGCGGGAGGAGGAATTCACGGGCATACTGATGGAACGGTTTCTGGTGCCACGGCTATGAGGCAAGCAGTAGATGCGACCATGCAGGGCATATCCTTGAAGAAATATGCTGAGACTCACAAAGAGTTGCGAGCAGCTCTAGAGCTATGGAAGTAAATCGGCTCCTTCTTCAATGTTTTTTGTGTCTACATTTTTCCAAGTCTGGAGTACGTCTTCGTTAAATTTGGACTTTGAATGGTGTTTTGTACCCTTTCGCCACCAATCTTGTGTGGATGGCGCTCTTCAAAACTCCTACTCCTTCTCCAGTCTTTAAGCTCGTCGTGAATACGTTGTCTCTAACAGCAGATGGGTGACCGTTGCTTATCCTGTTTTTAAACTCGTTAAGGTTAATTTCTATTTCCTTTCTGTTTGTCTTATCGATTTTGTTTGCAACCACTACGGGAAACTCGCCTAAAATGTCCGCCAAAAACTTCACAATCTCTACATCCATGGACATTAAGCCTTTCTTCTCCAAACGCCATGTTACCTCCAAGAATGTGGAAATGTCTAAAACATCGACGGCTAAGGCTATGTTTTGGGCGTTGGATTCAAAAAACTCGATAATCTGGTCATTAATCTTGTTCTCTAACTGTCTAGAAGCACCCGTCCTTTTGCCCAATCCCGGCAGGTCTACGAGAACCAAGCCGTCACTTAAGGGATATTTTGAAATCTTTCGTGTAGTTCCGGGGTGCTTACCCGTTGCTATGTTCAAGCCTGCGAGTTCTTTGATGAGACTACTTTTGCCCGCATTAGGTCTTCCAGTGAAAACTAAGTACTTTTCCTGCATACCCCATAGTAAAGAGCACATAGCACTTGAATGTACCCCAAGAAATGTTGTCAATGCATGCTTGTATTACAATTATGCATACTTTTTGTGGGTTACTGCACGCAAAAGCCAATGCAATTGCTTGTGTTTTTTGTTCTGGAGAATTGGTTGATGTTAGGGTGCGAATGTTTTTGGGACGTGAATTTCTTCGGCTTTCTTGTCTGTGAAGATTCCTAGGCTTGCGTATCTGTCTGCGCTGTCAGGTAAAACTGTGACAACGGTTTGTCCTTTCTTCATCTTTTTTGCGATCTGCACAGCCGCGTACACATTGGCGCCTGAGGATATGCCTGCGAAGAGTCCCTTCTCTCTTGCTAATAGTCGGCTCCAGTTCACTGCGTCCTCGTCTTGCACGTTTACTGCCTGATCAATAATGGACTTGTCCACGATGCTTGGGATGAAGCCGTCGCCGATTCCGTCTATTCTGTGCTCTCCCACTTTTCCACCCGTAAGTTCTTGGGAGCTTGCTGGCTGAGCCGCCACTATCTGCACAGCTGGATTTATTTCCTTCAGTGCTTTGGCTACTCCCATTAGGGTGCCTCCTGTGCCTACTCCAGCAACGAAGGCGTCAACCCATCCGTTCGGAACTTGTTCTATGATTTCTTTGCCCATTATTAGCCTGTGGGCTTCCACGTTGTCGTAGTTGTCGAACTGGGCTGGCATCCAATAGCCCAACTTTTTAGCCATCTGTTTTGCTTTGTTGACTGCGCCTTTCAGTCCGTCGCATGATGGTGTTGATATTACTTCTGCGCCGTAGGCTCGCATGAAGTTGCGTCTTTCTTCGGTCATGGTTTCGCACATTACGATGACTACTTTGTAGCTTTTGGCTGCGCCTGCCATTGAGAATGCTATTCCTGTGTTGCCGCTTGTGGCTTCGATGATGGTGTATCCCTTTTTTAGGTCGCCGCGTTTTTCGGCTTGCTCGATCATGTATTTGGCTATTCTGTCTTTGATGCTTCCGCTTGGGTTAACGTATTCCACTTTTGCGTAGAGGTTTGCTTCGAAGGTGCTGAAATTGCCTTCTGGGCTGTTCAGTTGAATGAGTGGCGTGTTTCCCACGAAATCTAGGACGGACTTTGCTGCCAATGTGTAACCATTCCCTGAACGGTGACGATTTGTTTGTTTATTAAAACTTTCTGTTTTATTCTTCTGTAGTGTGTAATTCACCGAAAGTTACAGATTCAAGTAACCACTAACCATTTGGTACATCAGCCTAAAGAGCCGAGTGAAAAGTTTGGTCAAATCTAACAAATTGTTGGCTTTGGAGAAGATACACAAGCAAAAACTAGGTTTTGCGGGTTTTCCGACGCCCCTACAGAAGATGCCCCGCCTGTCTAGGGTCCTCGTTGGTCCGAGACTCTTCGTCAAAAGGGACGACATGACCGATTTAGCTTTCGGAGGCAACAAAGCCAGAAAACTGGAGTTTCTTTTCGCCGACGCCAAAAACAAAGAAGCTGACGTGGTAATCTCTGTGGGTGCGGTTCAATCAAACTGTGCCTGCATGGTTGCCGCTGCTGCTAGGCGACTGGGCATGAAGCCTGTGCTGGTTCTTGTGGGAAAAGAGCCTGATGTGTATGATGGGAATCTGCTTTTGGATAAGCTGCTGTCCGCGGAGATTCATTTCATGGACGGTTATGGTCCACACGTTGAAGATTTAATGAAAACCTTAGCTGACGAATTTAGGGCGAAGGGGCACAATCCATACGTTATACCTGCGGGCGCCTCTGTGCCATCCACTGTCCCCGGATACGTCCTCGCTATGGAGGAACTGGTTAACCAATTCCGTGAAATCGGAGAAAAGATTGACTATGTTGTTTGTGCTTGTGGAACGGGCGGAACCCAAGCTGGCTTGATTTTTGGAGCCAAACTGCTGAATGTTACAGCAAAGATTCTGGGAGCAAGCGTCTTCGCAAGCAAGGACGAGGCAACCAAAAATATTGTTCAGCTGGTTCATGGTTCAGCAATGCTTCTTGACGTTGACCTGTCCATAGTTCCTGAGGATGTGACTGTTTTTGACGATTACATCAAGGAAGGCTACGGCGTGTTAAACAAAGACGTGACTGATGCAATCAAACTTGTGGCTGAGACTGAAGGAATCTTCTTGGACCCCGTCTACACTGGCAAAGCAATGGTGATGCTGGTTGACTTGATCAAGAGGGGCTACTTCAAAAAAGAAGACAACGTAGTATTCTTCCACACAGGCGGTCTCCCAGCACTATTCCTATACAAAAACGAACTGGGTGCTGCTTGAAAGACACTTTTCTCTAATGTTTGATTAACTGCTTGTTCTGCCTCTTCTCTATACTGTAAATAAAAGGTTTAATACTCCTGATTGATGTTTTTACCGTTGGTGTTAATGTTGAAGTTGTTTACGGTTGGTCCTGTTGCTTGCTATCCCGAGGTTCTGGAAGCAATGGGAATGCAGATGGTTAGTCACCGCAGCGAAGAATACAAGACCCTGCATATCGAAACCGTGGAGATGCTGCAACGGTTCCTGGGGACAGAGAATGAGGTTTTCCTGTTTTCCAGCACAGGCTCCGGCTTCATGGAGGGGTCGGTGAGGAACTGTGTAAACAAGAAGATGCTCTGCTGTGTATGCGGAAGCTTCGGCAAACGATATGCAGAAGTGGCAACCGCAAACGGGAAACAGGTTGAAACGCTTGAGGTTCCCCTAGGCGAACCTATCCTTCCGGATTTGCTGGACCAAAAACTGAGAGAGACCCCGGATGTTGAGGCTGTTTCCATTACTCACAACGAAACAAGCGTGGGGCTCATAAATCCTCTAGAACAACTCGCAGAAGTCGTCAAAAGGCATGGCAAACTATTGTTTGTTGATGCTGTGAGTTCCATGGGCGGAACCGAAATAGAAGTTGACAAGTGGGGCTTGGATGTCTGTTTTTCGAGCTCCCAGAAATGTTTCGGTGTTCCTCCGGGTCTTGGCATTGGAAGCGTAAGCGCGGATGCCCTGAAAAAGTCGGAGACTGCACAGAATAAGGGATGGTACTTCGATTTCAAGGTGTGGGAACAGCACCAAAAAAAGCAGGGTACACCCATGACCTCTGTTGTTCCTCAGATAGCTGGCTTGAACAGGATTCTTAAGATTATCAAAAAGAAAGGAGGAAAGGAGTGGTTCTTTGATCTGTATGCAAAAAGGAACATGCGGATTCGAGAGGGCGTAAAGAAACTGGGGCTAACAATGTTTCCCAAGAGCGGCTACGAAAGCCCCACAGTAAACTGCGTAAAATCTCCTGCTGGAATTGATGGGCTTGAGGTTTACGAGAGGATGCGCATGGAAGGGTTTGAGCTTGCAGAGGGATACGGAAGCATAAAAAACGCCACCTTCAGGATAGGAAACATGGGCTACATCGAATCCGTGGACATAGACTCTATGCTGGAAGCCCTAGGACTAGTCTTGGCTGGTCTTGGATGGAAACGTTAGCTAAAAGTTTAAACAATCCATAAATGCTTAAATAATGGGTTGAGCTCTCTCCCTGAGCTAAAGAGCTGTTTGGCATGAGGGACAATTTCAACTGCAACCAGTGGGTTTCCCGAAAGGCTTGCCATAGAACAGTAAACGTTAGTGTGTGAGTATACAATGAGCAACCAAACGATTCTAGTATGCGACAACTTCGACGAAGAGTTTCTTAATCACCTGTCCAAGTTTGGGAAAGTATTCCAATCCAGCGACATCGATTACAGTTTGCCTCTAGATAAGGTCACCATACTTGTTGTCCGAAGCAAAACAAAGGTAAACAAAGAACTAGTAGATGTCATGAAGAACCTCGAATGTGTGATAACTGCTACTCACGGCATTGATCACATCGACTTAGACTGCTTGAGTGAGCATGGAATCAAGTTCTATAATGTTCCAGCCCAATCCTATGATGTGGCACAAGGCGTTATCGCATACATTCTGGCGCATTGCACAAACCTCGTCGAAGGCGACAGGTCGATGAAGCGCGGAGAATGGAAGAAAACGTCCCTGATTGGATGCCGAGTTACTGGAAAAACTTTGGGGATAATTGGATGCGGCAAAATAGGACGGGAAGTCGCTAGGCTAGGCTCCGCTCTGGGCATGAAAGTTGTTGTATCTGACCCATGCCTTCAAGATGTCAACATTATCCTAGTTTCCTTGGACGAGCTCTTGAGGACATCCGATTTCATAACAGTCAACTGTCCCTTGACCGAGGGCACCAGAAACTTGATCGGAAAAGAAGAAATCGCCAAAATTAAAGATGGCGCATTTATTATAAACACTGCAAGAGGCGGCATCATAAACGAAAAAGCATTGCTGGATGCTGTTCGGTCTGGAAAAGTTGGGGCAGCCTTGGATGTTCTAGTTTCTAAGACACCCTTCGAAGATGAAATAGCCAACAGTTTGATTCAGAATGAATGGGTTATCGCCACACCGCACAGTATTGGTCAGACCCACGAAGCTATCGAAGAGAAAGGTGAAGGCGTAATAAAAGCCATCGAGGACCACGTAAACGCCAAAAAGCGTAACTCGAAAGTATAGAAAATGTTTGTGAACCAGCTGATTGTTTAGCTGGCTTATGCCGCGGGTTCCTGTTTTCTTGTTTTTGTTTATTCTGGCGGTCTTAGGTAAATGTGAAGCTGTGCTTTTGAGACATCTATCTCTATTCCCCTTTTGGTACAGCAATCAGTTCCTTTTCCTAAGGCTGAAATAGACAGCGAATTCCGAATTGACACTTTTGCACCAAGTATTTCGCTGGCTGCCTCCTTCGTCAACTGTATCTCGAGATGAGTCGCTTTCCATTCCTCAGGATCTACGTAAACGTCTTTAACTTCCCCAATTTTCTTGCCTTCAACATAAACATCTTGATTCAATATTTCACTAATCTTCACTCTTTTCCCCTCTGATAGAAGTATTTGTAAATTTGCTTTTATAATTTTTTCTAAACGAGTTTGAGTGAACAAATAATCAAATCTGCAACAAAGTGTGTTGGATTAAAATTTAACTTTTTATAGTATTCCCTACGCGTTTTGCTTTTTGCCTTGGTAATTTTGGGTGGAACAAAAAGGGGAACAAAACTAGGCAGCTTTCAAAAAAGAGGGAGTTTGCGGGAGAGATCTCCCCTGTTTGAGAAGAAAGCGGTGGCTTACAAATGAAAAAAGGGGGTTTTGGAGGCTTATTTTGAACAACATTTGACGCATATTGCTGTCTGCGTTAGGGAAACTCCGTCTACACCATCTATGCCTCTCGCAACCATCTCGCCAACATCCGTAACGTCTTCCACTTCAAAGGTTACCACTATATCAAAGGTGCCCGTAATTACACAAGCCGTCTTGACGCCCTTAATATTCGCCACTTTCGTAACAACATCCAACGTTCTACCCTTCTCAGTGTTTATGAACACATAACCAGTAATCAATTCATACTCCCCACACTTCATTTTGTCAACTAGTAAATATACCCTCTGCTTTCTTTGACTTTACGCGCGCTTCGGTATTTACACGGGCTGCATAGTTTTGGCGACACACATCATTAAGTTCAATCTTTGGGTTTGGGAATTAAAATTTAATCCTCAGACCCAAATTCACACTCTAACTCTATCTCCAAAAAAACACGTACATGCAAAATTTTAAATTGCGTTTATGGTGTATGTGCTCCTTCAAAGAATTTCAATTATCTGTGGGGTAATGAGAGGTTGAACGTAAAAGCTGTTTTTATTCTTGTTGTTTTATGCATGTCAGTTTTATTCGCTCTAGAAATTCAGATGGTTAACGCAATTGATACTATTCGTATCCGGTCTGATGGAAGTGTTGAAGGAACAACTAAAATTCAACGAGACGGCAACATTTACACTTTTACAAGCGACATAGTTGGAGCGATAGTTTTGGAAAAAAGCGGCATAGTAATCGATGGGAATGGTTACACACTTACAGGTGATGGTAACAATCATGGATTTTACTTGACCAGTGTCAGCGATACGACGATAAAAAACGTGAGAATAGAAAGTTGCAATAATGGATTTTATCTCACATCATCCTTTAACAACAACATAACGGGAAACACAGTAACAGGCAACAATGTTGGAATTTACGTTTCTAACTCTGAGAACATCGTAATCACTGAAAATGATGTGCAAGACAATGGATTGGCTTCTGACGGTTACGGCATAAATTTAGTAGGTTCAAATAATAATATCGTATCCAATAATGACGTACTTTCGAATTATTTGGGAATCAGAGTTCTGGAATCTTCAAACAATTTGATTACTGAAAACAACGTTAATGACAACAATCGAGTAGGCATCTATTCCAGACAGTCCGAAAACGACACTATATCAAACAACCTTGTAGCAAACAACGGGGATGACGGAATCCAACTTGCCTATTCTCCAACAAACTACTACGTATCAGGCAATTACATCACAAGCAATGGCTTGAATGGCGTCGAGATCGAATATGGCAGCAACTCCACAATAACTGAAAATCTAATTGAAAACAGCGGTGAGAACGGAATCAGAGCGTTTGACTCAACCAACAACACCATCTCCAGAAATAATATAGAAAACAATAACGCTAACGGCATTTACCTGCAATCTAACTCCTATGATAATGTAATATTCTTAAACAACATAACTTCAAACAGCGAAAATGGAATATGCCATTATCCAAATTCTCAAAACAACCTCATTTACCATAACAACTTCATAAACAATGGCAATCAGGCAACAAGCTATACTGGAGGAATCAACACTTGGGACAACGGCTTTCCCTCAGGCGGTAATTATTGGAGCGATTATGATGGACAAGATAACAATGAAGATGGAATAGGAGACACACCATATATTATAGACGAAAATAACCGAGACAATTACCCATCTATGAACGTAATCCCAGAGTTTCCATCATTGATAATCCTACCCTTGTTAGTGACAGCAACTTTGGGAATAATAATCTGCAGAAAGAAACTAAAACTATAACATAGAACCCCCTGTCTCAGTAGCACGAATGCACACGCGCGCATTCCGAACGACGCAATTGTTAACTCCCTATGCACTAGGCTTCCAAGTGGAACTTTTGAAAATCAGAAACTACCCTAAGTTCAAAGATCATCCTATATACAGGCACTTGACATAGAGGCACACATTTTTCATGTTTTTTATCTATCGATTTAAAGAGACTTTAGTTTACTCGTGCGTGCAGTATTTATTCACTAAGGCTCTCTTGTTTACGACGTTGAGCTGCTTGAAGAGGAAATCAAATTTGGTTTCAATTTCAGCTGCAATCGCATCGCGCGTCTGTTGTGGCAGTCCCATAATTTCTTTCTTGAAGGGTCCCAACGCTTTTTTTCGGGTCTTGTAAAAGAATTGTTCTTCAGTTTCGCCTTGTTTAGCCTCGCTTGCGACATTGACTTTTAGCCATTCGTAAATTCTCTTCTTCAGATCAACCGGAAAGTGCTCTGATTCATAAATCCTGTTCTGGAACTCCGTGGCCAAATGCACTTCAGCGGTCCCACATTCGACAAACTTGTGGAATGCCTCAGGAGGCAGGGTTGATGCTCCATGCTGCACAGCTCCAGCCAACCCATATTCTCTGCAGGCAATCTCAGAAAGAGTTTTCAACGTGCTAAAGTCAAGCTTGATCTGCGCGATTGACCCGTTAGGCAGGACAACGCCGCCATGAGTTGTCCCCGTCTGAACTGAAATCTTACTTATGCCAGCCAAACCCTTGCCCAGCTTGTCTTCGAGGCCTGCCATAAATGCATGCAGGTCTTCAGGCGTCGAATTTTGATGCCCAATCTCGCCAATCTCTCCACCCACCGAAATCGTAATCCCTCTCGGCTCAACACGGCGGATAAACTGCGTGAACCTTGCGCAGACCTCATAATTCAGACGCTGCTGTTCTTTCAAATCCGGTTTGGACACATCGACAAGCGTTGACGAGTCGATATCGATATTATAGAAACCCGAACCAATCGCATCCCCCATTAAAGCCTGCAAACCTTCAATTTCCTTATCCGGATTCTCTTTAAACTTGGCGGCGTTGACCTGAAAATGGTCTCCTTGGATAAAGACTGGACCGGAATAGCTTTCCCTTATAGCTGCTGCCAGAACCACACTTGCATATTCAATCG
>Ga0307379_10009098_pt1 | contig 13315 bp, 16 predicted proteins | sample UN2MG_FD_202237 | JGI IMG/M metagenome (GOLD analysis project Ga0307379, IMG submission 202237) | Soil microbial communities from Risofladan, Vaasa, Finland - UN-2 | ecosystem: Environmental > Terrestrial > Soil > Coastal area > Acid sulfate soil | place: Finland: Risofladan, Vaasa | collected...
TCGAAGTAGTCACAGGATTCGGCACAAGGGCGATCTCGACGAAACACGAACCGGACTTCGCGAACCACATGCGCCACGAGCCGCTGGAGATTACCGATGGCTGACGAAGAGATCGACGAAGCCGAAGAGATCATCGAGCCTGAACGACTACAGGAAACTATAAGGCGAGACGCGGAGCCGGATTACGTCAAGGAACTGCGCCACGAGAAGCTCGTGACGGGGAACTGGGAGAACGAGGGCGTCTCACCGATCGTCGATGACGACGAGAACCCGATAGGCCGGGCCGCTACCCGGTACGCAAACGATCCACTTGACTACGACAAGATCGACTGAGGACGAAATGACCGAAACAGCACTCGTAAAGACAGGCGCAGAAATCGACGCACAACTCGAACGCAACGAAGGCGGGTTCGTGATGAAGACGATGGACGATGTCTCCCGCTTCGCCAAGTGGGTCGTCACGTACAAGATGGCGCCCAAGTGTTACACGGAGCCGGGCCAGGTCGTCGTCGCGATCCAGACTGGCGCGGAGGCTGGGTTGACACCGATGGCATCGGTGCGATCGATCTACGTCGTCAACGGTATGCCGAGTTGGACGAGCGAAAGCGCGCGATCACTGGTGCGACGCGGATACCAGAACGTGTTCACCGGAACCGTCACGCCCGTCCTGTACCAGGGAACGGACATCGAAGAGGGCACATGGCACTCGCACCCGCCGAGCAAGGACAAGAAGACCTGCACGGACGACTGCTACGGCTGGTGCAAGACCTACCCGCGATCGCGCGCCGGGGAGTCCGTCAAGACGGAGTTCTCGGTGGGAGACGCAAAGCTCGGTGGTCTATGGGACAAGCCCGGCCCGTGGCAGAATTACCACAGCCGGATGCTGATGCACCGCGCGACCTCGTTTCACCTCCGGGACAACTACGGCGGCGTTCTGCTGGGGCTCACGACGCAGGAGGAGACGGAGGATTGGCCCAAGGCGGCGTTTGCTCGCGTCCACGGCTCACAAATCGAGGCGGGGGCTACTCCGACCAAGGGCGACCCGCTTTTCGGCCCTCAGAAGCCGATTGTGGAGCCCGAGACAGTCGACATTGCCCCGGAACAGCCTGACCTACTCGCTGAATACGATCTCGAGCAGCAAGAGGACCAGGACGCCTCCCGATACGACGCTGACGGTAAGCGGTTGCCTGACGACGAAGTGGAGCCGCCGTTTTGAACGACCAGGGACGGTTCGATTTCGTCCCGACTCCCAGCTCGGTCGAGAAATTTGAAAGGTTCCACGTCAAAAACCCGCACGTCTATCAACTGTTCAAGCGGTACGCGCTGGAAGCCTCCATTCGAGAACGGAGGTTTTCAGCGCGTACCATCATCCACAGAATGCGCTGGTTCACGCAGGTTGAAACCGACGACCCCGATGGATTTAAGATCAACGACCACTGGTCGCCCTACTACGCGCGTATGTTCGTCGAGGATTTCCCCCAGTACGAACACTTCGTCGAGCGAAGGACCGCACCCAAAGCAGACCAGCTATAGTCAGTCCCTCAGGGCGTCGATCGCATCACAGTAACGGTCGATCTCGCCGATGTACGCCTCGAGATGGGGCGCGCTCGGAAACACGACTTCGAGCTCGTCGATCGCCTCGACTGGCGCGACCGGGCAGGGCGGCGGCTTATTTGTCCACAGGCTTGCGCACCCGGCGCTTAGTGCGAGCACGCATCCGAGCGAGCAGCTCATCGCCCTTCGCCGCAGGTTGCGCGAGAATTTCATCGACTTCATCACGCTTCCTCGCTCCCTTTTTCAGAATTTTGGCCCAGACCTGATCGCGAAACGCACCCTTGACGACCACGGCCACGATGACGAGCCCAATGCCAGCCGCAAAGTAGATCGCCGCCGTGATCGCCGTGGCGTAGTCCATCAGGGCACCACCACCGCGGCCGCCTTGTTCGGGATCGCATAGACGGCCAGCGCGGTCAGCCCAGTGGACAGAGCGAGCTGTAAGCCGGGTGCCGTGATCTCGACCAGACCGATGTAGTGCAGCAGCGGTATCAGTAGCGGTGCCACCAACGCTGCAATCGCCTTCGCGAACGGTGCCAACATTGCCATCATGATGTCGTACCTCCAAACAGTGAGAACCGGGACACGATCGCCCCGGCCATCACGAACACCCAAAATACCGCATTATCGAGAATCGGGTCCCACCACTTGCGCGACCCGTTAGCCGCCTGAATCCGTTCGCGCCGGGTCCAGTACCACCCGGAGCCAGCGAGCATCACCGAGCCGGCACACCAGCCAGGCGTAGTACCGATGGACGCCAGCCAAGTCAGGGTCGACATCCCCAGCGGCGCGAACCCTGTGATGAATCCCCAGACGGCGTGACCGGCCTGGTCGAGCGACTGCTTCTGGATCTCCTCGAGCAGCGTCAGATCACGCACTGGGCAGGTGATCCGGCCAGCGGTATCCCAGCAGCCGGCCAATCGGGTAGGACTTGGTACAGACCCGATTCGACTGGTTGCCGCCAAGGATCTCGATCTGCGTGTCAGACCAGCCCGTGAGAAGCCCTACGTGGCCCGTAGCGGTGGAATCCTTCGGACCCGGCTGGTTGCCGCCGCCGCGCTGGATCACCACCACACAGCCCAATGCTGGCGTCAGCAGGCCCATTCCCCAACGGAGCCATGACCGCGCCCGCGCCGAACGAGTCGATACGTACCCTGACTCCTGCATCCAGGTACAGACCGCAGACGAGCACCAAGGCACCTCGTCGGTCGAGGCGTGCAGGTTCGTGTGCGCGTGGTATTCGAGGATGCGAGGGTGATGCTCAGAACCAGCGATCTCGAGGATTCCGAGTGCTTCGTCTACTTTGGCCGCGCGTAGCCAATCAGGTTCGCGAACCATCAGTTCTTCTTGATCGCATCCAGCAGCGCCTTGTACTGCTCCTCGGATCGCTTCTCACTCCGATCAATCGTCTCCTTGATGTGTTCAAGGTCGCGCCTGATGATCGGTACGGACTGGATGGCCTCTTTGCTGTCTGCAATCTTCTGAGCGTTTGCCTTGACGTTTTCTTGCAGCGCGCGCTGGTCGTTGCCGAGTGCCACCAGTCCGATGATCCCGCTGGCCCCAAGCACACCGACAACGCCGAGGACAACTTTCACAAAACTACCGTTGCCATTCATGCCCAAACTGAAACTCCCTTTGTCAGCACTTTCCGGTACTCGCACAAGTACACGCGTTGCTCAGTAGCGTCTCACGAGCAGTACCGTTTGCTGTGCCGTCGAAACCCAATAACGCAATCTCGCAAATCTGCGCTTCGGTTGGTGGAGGATCCATGTAGAAACATTCCATGCCTAATCCTGTCCACGGAGCAAAGCCACCAACCTCTGCGAAAAATCCTAAGTCAACGGCAGTGTTACCCCTGTCTGTAGATACGAAGCAACCACCAGCGCAATTCTTAACCCCATCTTTATACGTTTCAATCTGATCTACACCCGCATCGTATCGCACAGCAACGTGTTCCCAAACATCCGTTACGAATGACGAAACTGCTGTCTGCTCGGAATCGGCTGTAGCCCTGTTGACGCCAGTCATACGCTCTTGATTGTCAACAAACAATCCGGCAGTGATAGCTGACGATGATCCTTTGCGGAAAATGATCTCGGCATTTGCACCACCCGTTTTGTTTACCCAACATCCCATTGCCCAACTAACGCTGTCGAATACTGCGCCGCTGTCTGCAACTTGGAAACGAGCACCGGCACTGAATGAAACTGCATCCTGTAGAGCAGCCGTGCCCGATGGTGGTGTACTTACGTATGTTGGACTGAGTGTTGTTATGAAGTTATTGGCACCATCTTGACCCGCACCCGCACATCTGTCAGTGATCGCGCCACTCTGGTCGCCTGTGTTGTAGATCATCCAAGCACCTTTACACGCATCCAATGCCGTGAAATCAGTCGGTCCAGTCGTGCTGAGATAGCTGAGCTTCTTCTTGCCACTGTCAATAATCCCCTTCTTGACCGCAGCGGCGGGTGAAGCCAGAAGCAGCAACGAAAGTGCAACAATCGCCGCGCGCATCAGCTAACTCGCGGATGACAGTGTACTCGGAGCCGCCCAGTCTCGGCGCCCGCCATGACGAAACGCGCATACATGAACCCGGCATCGATCCCGTAGACCGCATATAGATCAGTCGCCGGGTCGCCGGTCAATACCTTGTTCTGGATGATCGCGGCCGTCACATTCGTCGGACTGATCGTCAACGCATTATTCTCGTACACGGTAGCCGTGTTCACGGTGGCCGCAGTTGCAATGTTCGCGGTCCATGAGTACGACAAGTTCTCACACATCTGGGTATCGAGCTGCGTCGTCACCAACAGCCCGCCGCCTGTCACATCCCACCAGCACACACGGAAATCAGGAAACGAGCAGGGGAACGTGGCGCTGGGTGCGCCGGGGGTTGTTACCCACTGGTCTATTGCCGAAGCCATACCAGGCAAGAGCAAGCCCAGCAGAATGAGAAGGATGGAAAATCGCTTCATGGTGTTTCTCCTATGGTGTAACGGGCACGATCGGCCGGCCGTTCTCATCGAACAGTTCCCGGTTCGCACGACCGCGGACAAGTGTTTGTTCCTCGCGCTCTTCTACGCGCCCAGGCAAGCTCAGCAGGTTCGTCCCGAGATGTCTGCGCAAATTCTTGATGGAAGTGTCTGTTGGCGCACTCAGCAGGATCTTCGACAGATCGGGATTTACGATCGCAAACTCGATGACCTTGTCGCGCTCGCCCTGTGTCATTTCACGCAGGAACTCACGGCTCGCCCGGAATGATTGGAACTGCTTCCGCTGGGCGCCCGGGATCGGGCTCAAGAGTCCAGACCGCCGCGTACCCCGGATCACATCGTCAAGAACCGTTGCAGGCTCGTTTGGGGTCGCCGCTACCCGGCTCGGAAATTTGTCGAACACCCGTTGAACGTCGGCGATCTTCCTGAGCCGCTTGACTTCATCTGGCTTGTAGAGCTCTTTGAGGATCGCGAGTTGGTCGGGGTTATCGAATACCCGTTCGATCGCAGACGCATTGACACGCGGTATCGAGCCGAAGCCACCCGACACAGGCACGCGACTGACGCCGTTATGCACGACGATGTTGTCCCAGAAGCGACGCCGAAACCCTTGCAGCGCGTCGGCATCGTCGCCGATCAGACCCTTGACACGCTTCACATCACCAATGGGATTGTCCGAGTTGAGAATCTGAGAGAAGACCTGGTTCGGGTTGTTCAGGTACTTGCGCAACGCCACGTCAGTCAGTGTGATTTCATCGTTGATCGTGGGGACGCCAATGCGTCGCGCGGCTGCTGAGAGGCCGTCGATGTCGGTAATCGCCTTGCGGGCATCCCGGAACCCGTCGAGTTGCATCACGCCAGCGTGGTTCTTCAACCACTGGCCGAGCTTCTTTCGGCTGATGATGTTGGTGCCGTCCTCGAGCCGCTTCAAGCTCGCGCGATACGCCTCTCCGATCAGGAAGTCGTTTCCTGTTCTCAGTCCTCGCGGGCTGTTCTTGAAAGTCCGCAGGAATGCCCGGCCGTCGCGCAGACCCCCACGGCCGGCATGGAGGGATTTTCCGAGATAGGCGTCGGGCGCCCCGAGCGTGAAGTTCCCTTTGAGCTGCCTTCCGGCGACGCCTTCGCGGAACATCGCGGCGTGCTCGCGGAAAATCGCGTTGGCCCGCAGCATGTCGACCGAAAGTTCAGCCGCCCGGCTCGCTTCAGCCGCAGGGCCAATAATTTCGTCCACGCCAGGTACGGCACTCGGCTCGGGAACCCGCGGCGTAAACGTGATACCACCCGCGCGCTGCTCGATGTCCCTGTGCGTATCGGAAATGCCGTCCCGGAGGAAACCGAGCAGGCGGTTCTGGTTCTTGCTGTTGTTCGGGTTGCGAAGCTGGTCGTTGATCTCCCGTTGAAGAGAACTGAGTTCGCTCCACTCGACGCCGCCGGAATTCAAATCCCGGATCCCGTTCAGAAGGTGGTTGCCAGGCAGCGCGCTGAGTTCAAATGACCCGACACTGTTATGCACACGCTCAACCGACTCCTTCATGATGGCGGGATCCCACATCGCACCCCAGAGCGTCGCCTTGTCTTCGATGTTCTGGTAGACGGCATCCTTTTCGGCGACCGACTTCTCATAGAGTTTGTGGAGCAGTTCCTCCTGCTTCTCGGACAAACGTAGGTTGTAGGCATCGATGTCGATCCCATCGTTTGGGACGAGTGCGCGCGCCTGGTCGTCGATATTCTCCATTTCGCGCTGGAACCGCTGCCGCATCGCAGCCAGGCCCGCATCGCCACCGCTGAGGTTCCGGGCGCCACCCGCCTGCATCAACACGCGGTGAATCTCTTGCGTGCCGGCGTCCTTGCCCGTCTCGACCAGGCCCGACACGTAGGGGTTTTGGTGGATTGCCCTGATCTCCTCCTCGCGAAGACCCGGCACGTCCACCACGGCCGATAGGGAGAACTTGGCTTTCGGATCGATCCCGAGTTCCAGCAGTCGCTTGTTGTACTCGTCGATCAGCGCAATAGCCTGCTGCCGGTTCGTTGCGCCGAGCTCTTCGAGCAGCCTATCCGTTGCCTCCTGGCCCACTTTGCTGAGTGAGCCATCCGGGTTTAGTACGGAGACGAAATTCTCATGCTTCAACTCGGCATCCAGTCTTGCGAGCCGCTTCTTCCTGTTCAAAGAGCCCGCGAGATTGAAGGCACTATCGGCACCGCGAATGGTCGACGCAAAACCAGCACCCGCAACAGATCCAAGTAGGCCACCCGCCAGGTCCTCACCAGGGCTCGCATCAGCGCCGGCGAGCGTCCGCCCAGCCGCAGTCCCCACTGAAGACAGCGCCTCCTCTCCCACCAGTCGGCCAACACTCTGCGATGCGATCTTCCCACCAGCCCCGGCAACTCCGACCGCCTCCTCTCCAACCAGTCCGCCAACACTCCCCGATGCCATCCTCCCACCAGCCACGGGAACTCCGACCGCCTCCGCTCCCCTCGCCAATGCACGAAGCGGTCCAGCAGTCACGGCAGCCGCCGCGCCCTCTTCGCCGAGGAACCGACCGAAGCGATCTCCTGCCGTCAGGGGTGGTCCGAATGTGTTTTCGATGAAGTCACGGCCCGATTGGGTGGCTCTGCGCACGGCATTGCCGCCCGAAGTCCGCCCGGGTACAGCCTTCGGGTCGATATTCCGGCTGAACTTCTCGGCTCCTTTGGTCAAGAAGTCCGTGGCACTGAGCGCAAGGCCACCCGTACCAGCCGCGGCTTGCCCGGCGAACGATCCGATCTCCTCGAGCAGCGGGCGATCGGTTTCCTGCGCGATTTGCCGCTGATCGAGCTCGAACTTCTGCTGCGCCGCAATGGCCTCGCGATCCGTAGCCCTCGGATCAGCAGCCGGAGGGGGAAAAGCCTCGGCACCGGGAATCTTGCTCAGACGTTTCTGAATCTCAGCGATTTCGGCATCGGAAACATTCGAGTGCTGATCCGTCTGGACAGCCTTGATGGCCGGACGCCTGAGAATCGCTTCCAGTTCTTCGTCAGTGATGCCCATTTCGTCCTTACGGCGTCACGATGACTTTCGGTCGGCCTTTTTCATCAAAGAAGCGGTCTGAGAACACCAGACTGTCGGTACTGGACTTGAGGGCTTCGAGCATCTCCTCGGTCGCTTGTGCCCCTTGCCCGACGCCGAAATCGAATTGTTCGAGAGTTTTGCGAGCCTTCGCGACCCGTTCGATGATGTTGGTCGCCTGTGTGACGGTCAACCCGTATCCGTCAACCAGCATGTCAACCGACGCCCTGATCTCTTCTCCAGTGCTCATCGGCAACATCGGCCTCCCGCCTTCAGAGATCCTGAAAACCTCCTCGTTGACAATCGTGAGTTGATTGAGCTTGTCGATGACTCCGATCACGCTCTCGGGGGTTGCGAGATTTCCGGTAATTCCAAAAGCGTTGAACGAGATTTCGCGCTCCGGCTCAGAAATTCTTCCCGTCGCTTCTGCCGTCAGTACCTCGATGGATTGAGCTGCGAAGGCTGTCAGGCCCGTCTGGAGTGATTTCAGGTCGCGGACGGAAATCTGACCAGGCCCGTCCCCGCCACCTACGAAAAAATTGACAACAGCATCGCCAAATTCCTTGGATACCTGGCCGGCCAACCCGCCAAATAACAACGCCAAACGCTGACGACCTCCGACCACTCCACGCGGAGATGTCAGCAGTTCCCTCTTCAGTTCCAATCCCTGATTCATCCTCGTGACTGCACGTACTATTCGCTCCTTGCGCTTTTCCGCTTGGCCCGGGCTCAGGTCGTTGAACACCTTGACATCGACATTGGTGCCGCCCCTGCCAGGAATCGGCCTCGCGTCGCCAAACTGCGCCCGGCCTCGGTCGAGGAATTGCAGTCCGCCATCCGGCCCGACGCCTTCTTCGAGCGGGTGAGCAGACTCTTCGACGAAACGATTTCGCTGCTCGTCCGTTAAGAGTGCCTTCTGGGCTTCGGTTACGACGACGAGTTCTCCACCGTTCTCGCGGTCATGCAGTTGGACCAAATCGTTTGGCTGCTTGCCAGCGGTGATCGGGGCAATGATCCCGGCGTTCAGGAAACTGGCGATCTGTGCGGGATTCTGGAGCGCAACCTGTCGACCCCGATCAGCCGCGTCGAATGTCCCATCGATTTGCAGGCCAGTTGCGACGAACCCGGTCTGCGGCTCACCGCCCTGGAAGACGACATTCGCAGTCTGCTCGCCGGTAGGTCTTCCACTGACGGCCACGAGCTGGTTGCCGACCTTGAACGTCTGGCTGGTCGGGAAGAGGTCTGGGAACGACGGCGAGGTGATGAGGTTCTGCAACGCCTGTGTGGAAGTCGAAAATGCAATGGCGCGAGATAGCGGGTCCTGGTTGTTCTGTAGGAAATTCTGCACCTCGGGCGTGTTGAAGTCTTCGATCGGTGGGAAGCTCGCAAGCTCGGGACGGTTGATGAGCGTTCCACCCGGCAAAAACTCACGCGCTAGACCGCGGGCCAAGTTCTCGAACCCACCTGTCACCTGCGGATCGGCACCAGGCAGGCCAAACTGGCGACGCAAGGCTTCTGTCGCCAGCCCTGGCGCTTCTTCACCGGGGTTGGTCTGCCCCTGGAACGAGGCTCGGCCGAACAGGCCACCTTCTTTACCAGCAACCGTCTCGGGGTCGACGAACCGCTGCGCGATCTGTGACCTGTCGGGAAAGTCCTGCGCGTCCTGCGCGGAAAAGTCCCGTGCGGCAACCGAGTCGAAGGCGCGCTGCTCCGGCGCTGACAGAAATTGCTGTGGGAGGGCTTCCTGCTGCTGTGGCGCGAACAGACCTTGCGGCTCCTCGGGACGACCACCACCGAAGGCGCCAGCGGCGCGTGAGAGGTTCTCCGCACTCGGTCCGCCACCCGAAACGGCCTGGAAGGGATTACGTGGCGAGTTCTGTCCAGGCGCTAGCTGCGGGATACCGACTTCCTCTTCGGGCGGGCCGGATGCCTGCTGCTCCACGCCCTCTTGACTGAACAGGCTCTTAACAGCGGACCGGGTGTCCGCTAGTTCTTGGCCCTCCAACCCCTCGACGGCGCCGGCCGGATCGAATCGGGTGCCCTTCAGCAAGGTGTCGCCAGCCTCACCGAGCCCAAAATTGTTCGTCGCGTTTGCGGCTGCGCTGAAAGGGTTGCCCTTGAACAGTTTGCCGACGTTGCTGACGCTCGTTTTGAACTCGCCGAAAAAGTTCTCCGGCCCTTGGGCGAGGTTGATCTCGTTGCCTGGCGTAATCTGATTCAGCGCGGTGTCGCGCGCCTGCAAGCGCGGGTCGCTACTCTGGAAGCCCTGCGTGCCGGGTCCGGGCTCGTCGAAGAGCGACTGGGGCGCATTGCCCCTTGGTTGGGACAGGCCAGGATCTTGCGCGGCGTTGAAGTCACCACCGACCCCTTCGGGATTGAAAGCGGGGTTGGGGCTCTGGACTGGCTGGAACTGCGCGGACGACTGCGCAGCCTGCGGAAATGTCTCTGCGGCCTTGGCACCCGTCTGGAACGCTTGCGAGAGTTCAGGGATTCCCTGCGTCGCCTGAGCGGCCTGTGTGAGTCCAGCGGAAAACGACTGTGCCGGAGCGGTGATTGCCGCGATCTGAGGCGCAGAGGCGGCCGTGAGTGAAGTACCCGCGGCGAGCTGACCTCCACCAACCGCAGCAGGAGCAACCAGACTAGAGGCACCTGTGACGCCAGCACCAGCGCCGAGCCCACCAACAGCCGCCGGAGCCACGGCAGCGGGAGCAGCCGCCGCGAGCGTGCTTGCACCAGCCGCACCAGCCGCGCCAGCTCCAGCGGCTCCTGCGGCTCCTGCGCCAGCAGCCGCGCCAGCTCCGGCGGCTCCTGCGGCTCCTGCGCCAGCAGCCGCTCCGGCTCCGGCGCTTCCTGCACCAATCGCCGCGAGTAAGGACGCCATTTACGCTCTCCCCTCGAGTTCATCCACGCGCCTCACCAAGCTCTGGACCGCCGAGATCAGCACAGGCACCAGTTCTTGGTAGAAGATCCCCTTGGTTCGGTTGCCCTCTTTCCATATCACCTCTGGGAAGAACGGCTCCACCTCCTCAGCGACCAGCCCAATCCGGCTGCGATCGTGGTGGTCGTCTTCAATGGCGACATCTGGTCGGTAGTCGAACGTCACCGGGAGAAGTTTCATCAGTTCGCGGGTTTGGTCGGGAAGGTTCGCGACGTTCTCCTTGAACTGGATCGAACTGACACCGCCGCCGCCGCTCTTACTGGAGTTACGGTTGCTGCCGCGCTGCCCAACGGTCGGCGAGGCGACGTTGCCAGCCACACCCAGCGCAGACGAAAGGGCCGCGAGCCGGCTCTGGAACTCCTGCAACCCGCGTTCGATTCCGAGGTCATCCACCAGCCGCGGCAGAGCAGCGGCCTGTAGGGCCGCCTGAGAGCGTTGAAAGATGCCTTGGCTGTTGGCCCGGGCCTGCTCGACTGCCTGCGTCTGACGGCCCCTCTCGGCCTCCAGACCGCCGAATAGGATGTTGGACGTGGATTCACCGATCGCGCGGGCGCGACCCTGATTTCCTGTCGCCTGCGCCTGAGCGAATGGGGACGACTCCGGGAGCCGCTGGCCGGCGCGGGCAAACAGCGACTTCCGCTCGAGGTCTTGGTCGTTGAACTCGTCGTTGATGTTCGCCGTCGTGAACCGCACCACGTTTCGCAGCGCATCGTTCTTGGACGGGTCCAGAAAATCTCCCCGTAGGCGTTGCCCGATCAAATCTTGGCCGAGTTGCTCGTTCTCGGACAGGCCACGCGCCTGATCCTGGAGTTGCTGGATGCCCTGGAACTCGCCACCCGTCAGGCCGCTGCGGAAGTTGTTCAGACCCTCTGGGGTGTTTTGGAACCCCTCGCCGAGAAATGACTGAAGCTGCGGCAGGCTTTGTTGGAAGAAAGACGCCAGCGGGCCGCGAAGCGCCTGGAACTCCGGCGGGATCAGATCGAAGCTCTCTGAGCGCCCAGAACCCTTACTCTTGCTAGACTGTCCGGTCACTGACATAACCCCTTGTCCACCTTTCGGTCAAATCGTAGTTGATGACAGTACCGACCGGGTGGCCGGTGGCAAACTTCCTGAATCGCCTCATATGCGCCGCGTCAGAGCGCCCAGTTGCGTTTGTGAGCGCGATTGTCGTCCGCCCTAACCCATACGACCACCCGAAGGCTTTTGTCAGTAGCGCCTCAGTACAGGCCGCCACATCCACATGGAAGTGCGAGAGACACATATTGGGGCATAAAGGCCACGGGGTGTATGAGCCAATAATGAAGCCGCAGAATCCGTGTGCGGGCATGTGGGCCACCCAGAAGTTCAGCCAGTGCGGCACGCCGTCTTCGCCGGGTTCGAGGATGTTCGCGCGCATGTAGCGGCGCATCTCTTCGGGGTCGACATCGAACTTCGCATTGTCCCCGCCAAACGCCCGCGCAAACAGGTCGGCAATTTGTGGTTCATCGAAGAAGGCCGGCAGTTCCACCTTGAACGCCTTCGCGGTCATTGCCAAGGCTCCAGGTCACAGGTGATGCAAGATCCCTTCACCCGCGCCTTGCCGTAGCGTTCGGTGATCCGCAGGTATCCGCGGTCGGAAACCGGGCTCTGGTTGATGAGTGAAATCCGCGTCAGGCCGTTCTTCAGCGCCCAGGCGAGGCTTTTGTCGAGTAGCGGCCGGCGCGCTGCTCGGTGTTCGACGTGGAAATGCGCCGCACACAAGTTCGGACACATCGGCCACGGCGCATAGGTCAACACGATGAAGCCGCAAAAGCCTGGGTCGTCGTGGTAGGCGACCCAGAAGTTCAGCCAGTGCCGCAACGGGATCCCATTACTGTCACCCGGATCCGTGATGTGGTCGCGCAGATAGCGCCGGAACTCTTCTGGGTCGACATCGAACTTCGCGTTCTCACCAGTGAAGGCCCGCTCGAACAGATCGACCACCTTCGGCATGTCGAAGAACGCCGGCACTTCGACCTTGAACGCATGGGCCAGCGACGGCACCGGATCGATGTCTCCCCCCGGTTCCACCCATCCAAGTGCCGTCGCCTGCTTCACTTGCTCATTTTCCATCGGCTGACCGTCGTGTCGTACCAGAGCTCGATCGAAGAGCTTTTCAGCATCGTGTAGTTCGTACCATTGAGAAAACTGAATCTCTGCTCGGCGGGTGCCATGACCGACTCGTGGATCAGGCTGAATACACGGTTGGTCGCGATGTTTAACAGCGTGATATAACGGCCGCCCTGCGCCTCGTTGCTGGTGGGGTCCGACATCCCGTAGGTGGTGCGGTTCGCCGCACCTGGCCGGAGACGGACAAAGCCGGTGCCCTTGCCAATTTCTATCACGGTCGGGTTTGACGTATAGACCGGAGTCGTGATCGACGAGAACGCAACCATGTCGGTGAGCTCACTGCCGTCCTTTGGCACGATCCGGTTCACGCGGCTCGCAAACCGTGACAAGCCCAAGTGAAGGGCGAGCTTCAGTTCTTCGACCAGGTCACTACGCGGGAGAATCGGGACGGCCTCTACCGGGTTCATGTCGAGAACCCCACCCTGCGCCACCGGAGGCTGTTGAGGTCGTACCAGAACCGGATACCCGCAGAATGCTTCCCCACAAAGTTGGCGTTGTTCGGCAGGATCAGTCGATATTCTGCGATCGTGAAGATGAACTGGTTTACCCAGGTAATCTTGAAAGTGGATCTGTTGAAAATAGTCAGGAAACGCGATGGGGTCGTACCGTCCGGCAATGCGCCGTAGACGATTCCTG
>Ga0307379_10009100_pt1 | contig 13314 bp, 7 predicted proteins | sample UN2MG_FD_202237 | JGI IMG/M metagenome (GOLD analysis project Ga0307379, IMG submission 202237) | Soil microbial communities from Risofladan, Vaasa, Finland - UN-2 | ecosystem: Environmental > Terrestrial > Soil > Coastal area > Acid sulfate soil | place: Finland: Risofladan, Vaasa | collected...
ACGTCATGTGCCACACGCATTCACTTGAGGCTAGGCACTCCAATGAGGCTCGTGTATTTTCTACCGATCATCAAGTGATCATTACTAATACGTCAAGCACGCCAAAAAAATACAACGTGTTGTATCAAAGCATTGTAGATAACAGTGTCGTGCATCATGTTGATATTGAAGTGATTATCGATCCTGGAAAATCGTTTGCAGACAATCATCAAATTGATACGCCTTTAGTATTTAAAAACAAACATACATATAATGCGCAATGTCGAACAGTGGTTTACGGAACTGAGTCAAATGACATTAAAGGTGGTGGATATATAAAAATCACATAACCAAATATAACCAAATATAACAATATTAAAAAGGTAACAAAATGATAAATTCAGAACATTTTTACATAATCAGAACTTATAGTGCGGGTGTTTTTTATGGTCAAATTATATCAAGAGAAGGAAAAGAAGTTGTTATGACTAATGCAAAAAGAATTTGGTACTGGGATGGTGCTGCGTCTTTATCACAACTTGCAATAGACGGAACATCAAAACCAGAAGAATGCAAATTTCCTTGCGCTGTCAATCAGCTTCTACTAACAGAAGTAATTGAGATTATCAAAATGACTGATAAAGCAGTTAAATCATTAAACAGTGTGGAAATTTGGAAATGTTAACTAACCAATTTGATGGTCGTGTTTACGGTTACGGTTCAGGTTACGGCTCCGGTTACGGTTCCGGTGACGGTGACGGTTCCGGTTACGGTGACGGCTCCGGTTACGGTTACGGTTCCGGCTCCGGTGATGGTTACGGAGCCGGTGACGGTTCCGGTGACAGTTCCGGCTGCGGTTACGATGACGGCTCCGGTTACGGCTCCCGTTACGGTTCCGTTGACGGTGACGGATAACCAAATAGATGTGCCCATGAGAGAGGATTAACTCACGGGCACGCCTACCTTAAAAAGTTTATGTAACCGCTAATAAATTACCGCTATGCGATTCTACATATAAACTATTTACTAAACTGCTAACATCACTTTTAACTTGAACAAATAAACTATCACCTTGTTCCAGTTCAACTACTCCAGAAAACGATAATCCATATTGGGTTACAAGATTATTAACCACAGCTTCACTTTTTGCTCCAAGCACAACGATTGATGTATCAGCTTTGTAGATGCACATATAGAATTTAGCTTTTAACTCCGTGACTGTTGCACCCCTGACTTGTATGCTCCAGTTGAACATAAAATTACGAGTCGTTGCGCCGTCATACGTTAATGTTGGGGTGCTGTTTCCCGAAATTGTTTGCATTTGTGGCGTCACACCACTGGAATTATCAGCTACGAATCCGCCCGCATCTCCGACCACAGGATAGTAAGTACTCAACACTGTTAACGTTGTGCTAAACCCATTGGCATCTGAAAACCCACCATATGGCTTTAATAAAGCATTGTCGATACCTTCAAAATACCCTTGAACGGTGTCCGCCTCGTATAGTGCTGGATTCCCCACAGGAGTAAAATTCGACGGCGAGTAAGTGTTAGTAACAATACCATCGGCGATGTTTGGAAATTGCAGATTAGTAGCAAGTGTCGCTCCGTTCGAGAAAGCAGGCGTTCCCGGGTATGACATTGCACCGCAGGATAAGAACGTGGCTGCCCCATCCAGCGCCAGAGATGCACATATTGAGTTGTTGAGTACTCCGTTTATGCCCGCTCCGCCGGAATCTGTAAGCGTTAATTGCAAAATGGCACCGCAATTAAACGCAAAAAAATTGACCGTATTTAAGACGCCCGCGTTATTAATGTTTGTAACATTAAACCCTGAGCCCAAGCATGTAACTGATACGTCATTAGATGTTAAATCGTTGGTCGGAATGCCGCTAATATCCGGGCAATTTGCGAAGATAAACAGGGGCTGTACTGCGTTAACTAAGCCCGGCGCTGTTAATACAAAATCACCATCGTAGAACATGTTTTGAAAAATCAAAACGCTCGCTCTATCAGTTGTATAAGTAAGATTAAATCCGGTGCCTGTGAAAGCGCTAAAGTTAGAAAGCGTTGCTATAGAGTTTGTTTCAGTACTCCATGCTGCATCCAAGTTGTACTCGCCCGTTACATTCAACGCGCTTGTATAAATACCGTTACCGGTAATTGAAACATAAGGGCTAATTGTCACATTGCCTGTTACGTTAAAAACCCCGTCCAGTTTAATTACAAATGGATTTGAGGCTGTCGCAGGGTAAGCAACGGCTGCAAGTCTAGCGGCTTCATATGTCAAAAATGGTTTTTGTATCGTACCGTCACCCGTACCATCGTTACCATCTTGAGATACATACAATACTTGCGCTGGAGATGTTCCAGAACCTGCGGCTGCAATTGCGGCATCAATACCCGCCAAATTTGCAGTTACCGAATTAGCATTATATGTTGCTGATGCAACCGGCGTGTAATTAACGGGAGTAAAATTATTATTTGCTACAATACCGTCTGATAAGCTTGGGGTTAAAATATTTGCAGCTTGAGTCGCACCATTTAAAAATGTCGGCGTCATTCCGTATGCCGATGCGTCAAGTTGAGCAATCGAACCAACGCCATCTAAAGTTAAAGAATTCGCAACGGAGCCTTGAAAAAGTACAAAAACACTACCCGCACCGCTGGAAATTGCTGTTATGTCGCCGTAAAAAATTCCCGGTCCGACATTTAGGTTTACACTTGTCGCGGATGTAGAAGTACAACTAATGCTATTGAAAGTCGATTCTTTTGCACTTACGTTAACGTCTTGAGCGATCACATCTTGTGTTCCGACGCCCGCTCCGTAATATATGACATTGTCAAAACCAATTTCTGGATTGTCTACGGCTGTTCCTGTTCCGGTAAGATTAAAATTACCGCCATTCGCATAAATATTTTGAAGAAACAATCGGCTATATACATCGCCTGCATACGTAAAATTATAATCACCCGTAGGCGCTAACTGTATATTATTGATATTACACACTGCGTCAGATGCCAAACCCCAAGTTCCATCAAGCACAATGTCTGCACTTGAGCTAAGTTGAGATGTAAATACGCCGTTACCTTCGATTCCGACAAATGGGCTAATTGTTACGTTCCCAGCTTGCGCTATGAAACCGACAATTTTAATAACATATGGCTGTGCCGCGGTTGCATTAGCAACAGCATCTAATCGCGCCGTTTCATACGTTAAGTACGGTTTCTGTATCGTACCATCTCCGGTGCCGTCGTTACCGTCGGGCGAAACATACAGCACTTGAGCGGGTGAAGTTCCTACGCCACCGCCTCCTGCTAATGCATCATCAATACCTTTCAGGTTTCCGGTAACAGAATTTGCAACATAATTAGCGCCCGCTGTTGGCGTGTAGTTTGCTGGGGTGAAGTTTACGTTAGCTGACATGCCATCAGAGCGATTTATAAGATTGATAGTAGGTGTACCGTTTATAACTGGGGTAACTGTATAACTATCAATATTTAGAGTAAGTAAACCGCCTGTTGTATCTTCTACTTTTAAACCACCTGAGTAATCAGTATTAATAGAAGTATAATTCATGGTTCCAGGCGTGTTAGTAATGTACGTTGTCGCACCGACTACATTTACAGCATTACAAACACCAAATAATGCTCCATCATCAGATTGAACAAGTAAATCACCTATAATCGTGTCAAGATTAAGCGAGAAAGTATGATTATTAAGTGAGTCTGTTTGTAATATAGTTATATCGTTCGGTGCTGATCCAGACCAGTTACCAAAACAATTCGTCACTATTATATTTTGTTGAACGCTTATACCAATCGCATTATTAGCTAATAAAACCGTTGTACCAGAAGTGCTTCCATTAATATTATATTGATAAGCCGTAGCACCATACACATTTAATATTTTTACAATAGCAGCGCCTGTTTGTGTAGCAGCATCAAAATCTAATGTAAAATCATTTTGAAAATCAGAATCATTAAAATTTTCAAATACTAATTGTCCACCACCTGACCAAGTTGCATCAAGGCTTACGTTACCTGTAACAGTTAAACTTGAACTATTACCATTAATATAAATCCACGGTTTTAAAACGAGATTCGTTTCAGTGTAATCACCGGTGTTTATATAAACTAAATAAGGTTTTGTAGCGGATGAATCTGTTATCTGGTTAAGGGCATACTCTATAGTTGAATACGGTTCATTTACTGTTCCTCTGCCGGTGCTATCACTTCCATCTTGCGCCACATAAACCGTTTGTGCGCTACTTACATATAACTTTGGAGTAACTAACCACACGCCGCTAGGTGCTACATTGGTGTCTACTTCAAATTCAAGAAACTCTCCAGGCCGAATGACTCTTAGCGTTGCTCCATCGAAGGTTTCAACAGTAACATCTTCGCTGCCATCATTAGAAATAGATAAACTTTGACCTGCTTGAAGCGATGTAAGTTGAGCCGCTTCTGCAAATCTCAAAACATTTCCAGGCACTAAACAGTCAACACTAATGCTATTAGGCATAGGGTTTGTTAATTGTAAAAAACCTGCCGGAAAACTAGCATCATTATAGATAGCTGAAGCTGCTAGACCGAGACCCATGTTTTGATAAGCCGTTGTTAAGTTAGATGCATCAGAAAGATTATTCGCTTTTTCTAAATAGGGTCCTGGAGTTACTCCACCACTATCTGGTATTAATGAATTAAAATCTGATGAAACAGAATAAATATCTGAACCATCTGATGCATAAACTAAAACTGAATCGCTAGGATCCCAGTTAAATGCACCTTTGTTAATTTGTTCAATATTGGCAGATTGAGAAAATAAGTAACCAGTCGTTTCAACAGCAGCTAAGGTATCGGTAGTGCTGATACGAACTATTGAAGGAGTAATACCCCAGTCCCTCTTGATCGATGTTATGCCCATTATAAATTCCTTTAATGATTAATTATTCTCAATTGCCACAATATGATTATTTATGCTGTTTTTCGCTTCAATAACAACGTATATAAATCTTTTTTCGTGTCTTTGGTATCAGACGTTGTTGAAGAACTAATCGAACCTTCAACTGTCCATCCATCAGCTACTTCAATTGCTAATTGCGCATTCAAATCAGCCATGGTTGATGCTTCTAACCCTTTGTATTCTATTGCTGCCATTTTTACATTCTCCTAAAATACTTCATTCATTTTTAACGCTACTAATACAGTACTTCCGGCACCTGCGGCGTTGCTGATAGCAGAACCCATCGTACCATCGGCGCCTAACCCCGACACAACTCGACCCGCCACGGCTCCTGATTTCTCTATTGGGTCGCCTGAGGTAATAACACCATTTGCAATACATGGGACTACACGCAACCCGTATACTTCAATTTCAACCCCTCCTGCTCCAGCTGCTGTTGCTGCAACACCTATGATCGGCGTACTATCTGGATCAGCCGGTTGTAATTCATCAACTTGAAAGGGTGTAGTAGTAGCTTTTAAAATAGACCCTACCGCAATTGGATTGTTGGATAATATTCTTACACGTGGTGTTGGAACCGTTGCAGTAGTTGTAATGCGAGTACTGTATAAAACGTTTTGTTGTACTGTAACATCATTATTAACTGTTAAAGGTAACGCAAAAGTTGCGGTATTTAAATCATAATCGATTCTAAAAGCTGTCGCGCTTCCTACGGAACGTATTGTGAAGTTACCGCCCGTTTGATCCTCATTGAATAGTACCGTTCCTGTTGCTTGTGTAAATGTACCTACGTCGACGATACGTTGGTCGTTATGTCTTTCCCCAACAAATACTAAAATCTCATCTAGCAAACCGCTATAAGTAAAATACTCTCTATTTACCCCTCCCGTTCTTGCTTGCCATCTACAAGTAGCATTTTCAGCGCCAGGAGTCACACCATCCGCTTGCACGACATAATTAGCGTATTGAACAGTAGTACCAGCTGAGTTATAGCAAAAATTCGCTTCTTGCACGACTACCGCGCTAGGTCCGACAATCGCTTCCAATCGCGTATTAATAATTGGAGTGATAGCTGCGGATGCAGAATTGAATTCTAGTGGCTTAGCAGTTGATGAAGAAACAATTTTTCCTGTTCCAGCGTCATAAGCGTCTTGGAGTGTTCCGCCTCCGCCCGTGATAGTAACATTACCCGCTGCTGTTAATCTGCCATTCGCATCAACGGTAAATGTTCCAACTTCAGTAGCTGAACCGTAAGAGCCAGGCGTGACCGCCGTGTTAACTAAAGTAGGATTTGGATAAGTTCCTGTCAAATCCCCACCTGCGGCACCACCTGGTGTAACACCAGTAATGGTCGTATTACCTGCTGCTGTTAGTCTACCCTTAGCATCAACTGTAAAGGTTCCAACTTGTGTAGCCGACCCATAAGACGCAGGAGTAACAGCAGTATTAACTAATGTAGGATTAGGATAGGTGCCAGTCAGATCTCCACCAGCAGACCCACCAGGCGCAACCCCAGTAATGGTTGTGTTTCCAGCAGCAGTCAGACGTCCTTTGGAATCAACTGTAAATGTGCCTACCTGCGTTGCTGATCCATAAGAAGATGGAGTCACTGCGGTATTAGCTAGCGTCAACGCTCCACTTGAAATAATGGTAGCATCGCCGCTCATGGTTACTGTTTCCCATGCTGCGCCATCACCGGCTAAAATATTGCCTGACACGGGCGCGGTATTGCCAAGTGAATTTCCGTTAATTTGAGATACAGTTGGATTAGGGTAAGTTCCGCTTAAATCACCACCAGCGGCTCCCCCTGGAGCTACGCCACTGATTGTTATATTTCCCGCTGCGGTTAACCTACCTTTAGCATCAGCAGTGAAAGTCCCAACTTCGGTGGCCGAACCATAAGACCCTGGTGTAACGGCAGTATTAACTAAATCAGGATTTGGATATGTACCTGTAAGATCGCCTCCAGCAGGTCCAGTAGGAGCTACCCCTGTGATAGTTACATTAGATGCTGCTGTTAGTTTTCCTTTAGCGTTAACCGTGAACGTACCAACTTCGGTAGCTGAACCATAGGATCCTGGTGTAACTGCTGTATCTGCTAGCTCTAAATCAATACCATCTAGATTTCCTGTGATGGTAGAAGCACCATATCCCCCACCTGCTGTAGGTGTGTAATTAACAGGAGTGAAGTTATCATTAGCTTCAAGATTGTCTGAACTTAAATCAACAGATCCATACATCCCATTCACGCTGTAGACTTCAGGATTAAAAAGCCATGTTCCAGCTGGTGTTGCATTTGTTTCTAATGCAAATAAAGCTCTTTCATTATTCGCCATGACAATAATGCTAGCACCTGTCGAATCCCCTATATCAACGCTTTCTGTACTTCCTGTGATTTGAATAACAGGACCATTTGATAAAGTTGGGCTGTTAGCATCATTCGCGATAGGCAATCTAATTTGATAACCTGGCGTTGTAACAGTCGCAATAATAAAATTAGCATTAGGATTTGTAATCTGATAAATACCAGCAACAAAATCACCATCATTGATTAGTAATGTACTTCCAGAACCCAACCCTAAATTTTGAAATGAAGATAATGTATTACTAACATCTGATAGATTGTTAGACGTTTGCAAAAAGAACGAAACATCTTCAACCGCAGCCGTTCCCAATCCAAGGTTTGTTCTAGATGTAGGTACACTAGTAACATCTGATAAATTATTGGATTTTTCTAAATAAGGTCCAGGAGTTACGCCCCCACTATCTGGTATTAATGAATTAAAATCTAATGAAACAGAATAAATATCTGAACCATCTGATGCATAAACTAAAACTGAATCGCTAGGAGCCCAGTTAAATGCACCTTTGTTAATTTGTTCAATATTGGCAGATTGAGAAAATAAGTAACCAGTCGTTTCAACAGCAGCTAAGGTATCGGTAGTGCTGATACGAACCATTGAAGGAGTAATACCCCAGTCCCTCTTGATCGATGTAATACCCATATTAATTCCTTTTAATATTAATTAACAATGCCTAGTCTAGCGTCTGCTGTGTAATGGAAAAATAAATTTGCACTATAACTATCACTAACGGCGCCTGCCACAGTTAAAACCTGTGTTGTTGCTTTTATATAATAAATACCAGCAGTTCCGTTAGTTAAAACAATCCAATTAGGCGAAGCTTCTGGAGCTACACCAACTGCATTGATGCTCCCACTAGGAGTTGCAGGGGCTAGTCTCCAAAAATCCACCCTAACACGATTAGCCGTTATCGAACTTGGTGAATAAAGCACAACATTCGGAGTTGCTCGCTTAATATTTTTATACACTATAGAAAATGGAATAGGAGCAATAAAATAAGTTCCACCAGAAAAATATACATCTGGATCAGGTATTATTAATGCACCTATTGTTGTTGTGGCAACACCTGGTAAAAATCCAGTTCCATAACTTTTTTCATAGTAATACTGGCATTCCTGCAATACTTGATCTGGCGTTTGTGGCGCTGGCTTAGTCGCAATGTCACCTGACATCAAGCCTACTGACTCAATACGCAATGCATTTGCAGCTGTAATGCTCGATGTTCCTATAACAATCGCAAAGAATGTCGCAGAATCAGCAGCAGCATGATTATCTAAATTCCACCCATGAAAACTGTATTCAGAAAAATCAGTACCAGAAGTTACAGTAAAAGTAATATTTTGTTGGATAATTTCATTAGGAACTTCTGTCCATGTGCCATTTTGCGAAACTGGATGACCATCTGCATCTAATGTTGCAACAATAGAATTGTTTGAAGCTGATATACTGGGCAAATTTGCTGCCGTTGTGTACCAAAGCGATATAGTAACCGTTACATCTTGACCTTCCGCATAGGCAGATAAATTAACCGCTATTTTATCATTTAATATTTTATTGGCTTGATAAAACTCAAGATATTGAATAACCGCCATTTGTGTATCAACAGCCGCTGTTAAAACTAATTCCCCACCTGTTCCGCGACTTGTCGTTATGGCGCTATTGGCACTCTGAAATAATATGGTTTGATCCCAGGCATAATAGGATTTATTAGTACCTACTGCTTGAGCCGCAACACTATCACCGAGAAATTGAGCGGGGTTCAAAGGAAAATCCCATCCAACCAAATAGCTTGGAATTCTTTTATTGATAAGCGGATCTTTATAATAATGAAACAAATGATCTATTTGTCGTTCAATCGTTTCTTGTTGATACACAGGCGAATTTTCAGGAGACGGGGCTGCTGTACCAATAGGAACACTTTTAGCTACAACTTGAATGTTACTTAAATCAATAAATGAATTAGGGTCAAGCTGGATAATAATATCGACATAACCCACACTATTTGAATCAGTATTATCAGAAAGTGGAATAATAACTGAATCAACAAAATCCTGATAACCACCCCCTAGTACTAAGTCCGACAGTAAAATAGTTTGAGTACCATTAGATGGTTGATATAAAACAGTAACAGCTGTATCAGCTGAATTTGATTTAGCAGTAAAATTCGTTGAAACCAGTCCGTCATAACCATTGTTGCTCGACCAAATAGCGCCATTATTGTTCAATCTTTGCCTAAGGTAAACATTATCCCAATCAGTATTATTTAATCTTAATGCAAATGGTGGGTTGTTAATTTGATCCTGGTTTGCAATCAAAGCAAGCTGCGTCACGGTTGTAGACGTTGTTAATGCTGCGCCTTCTAATACTAACGTCCAACCTGGCGCTATAGGATATTCACCTGCCGTATCAATAATTAATGGTGATGGAATATCTATTTGAGAAAATTGGGAATTAGAAATCTGATTGTCTGTAAACCCTTCTGTGGTCACAGCACCTTCACCGCCATCACTACCAGGTTGATAATCATCAATCTCATAAATCAAAGGATCAAATTGAGTAGGTCCTTGTCTGATTTCTATTCTGTAGCATTGCGAATCATTGAAATAAAGATTGTCAGGTAGTGTACCATTTGCCAAAAACTGCAATGGATTAGCCCAAGGTGTAGTTCCTTGGTTATCTTGATAGATGTCTTGAAAAACAAGATTATTATCATTGTCTAAAAAAAATGCGTAATAGGTGTCGTCTAATGGCTGGCCAACTAAATCAACCATGAACCAAATCGGATTAGCAGACCTTACATATGCTGTTGCCATTATTTTTCCCCTTCTTTCGATATATTATAAGCATTACTAAATCCTCTGACAGCCTTTTGGCCAAAATAAATGGTGACTAACCCAAGTAATGCTTTATTGGCTAAACTTTTGCGTTTTTTAATTTTGGATATCTCATTTTCATATTTTACTTTTTCCTTTAAGTTAATCTTTTTTTGCTTAGATAACTTTTTTAATTCATCTATTCTATCATCATAACTTTTTATTTTTTTCTCTAAATCTGCTTTTTTCTCTAATGCTAATTTATAATCAAAACGCTGTTTGTCAGCCAATTCTTGAGCTTTCTTTTCTTCTTTTGTTAGCTTTTCATGTTGTGCTTTAGCTTCTGATACTATTTTTTCAGCTTCAGGGACTTTAGCCTTAGCAACTTTATGTTCTTGTAATAACTTTTTAAGTTCTGGCAATCGATCTAAATATTCTTTGGTAAGTTCATCATAATCATGTAGTTTTTCTATTTTTCCAGCATATTTTTGACCAATTAAATGTTTTATATTCTCTGGATCTGACTTTACAATAGACCTTAAAGCTTCTTGTCCTTTTTTTGTTCTAGGATAAGCTGATTCACCACTTAAAGCTTTGATCATATTTTGTGGTAATGATTCACTTTTTTGGAATTTCTTAGCCAAATTTAAAGAGCGCAAAGGGAAAATAACATCAGAATATCCTCTGTTAATTTCTTTCAATTCTTTAGCTTCTACCTCACCTAAACCTTTATCAAGTGCTTCTTTTGCTGAATTCATTAATCCTTTTGATTCTTTTAATGCCTGTTTTATTTCTTCTCTTTCAGTCGCTGTGGCAGTTTTCATCTTTTGTGATAGATCAAAACTATAATCTCTAAGATCTTTATATTTAGCCATAAATGTTGCAGCATCAGTATCTGCGGCAGTAGGTGCTTTATCCATGATAGATTGCAAAGTTGGGCTAATTTCAGGTTCGTTAGTAAATTTTCCTTCTTTTAATGCTTTAGTATCACCTTTTATATATGCTTCAAGAATTTTATTATGATCTATTTCATAATTTTTAATAGCTTTTTCTGGCATTTCAAATTTGTTTTCAGCTACTCTTTGATTTAATGCTTTATATCGATCTGCATAATGATTCTCAATAATTTCTATTTTTTTATTTACATCAGATGCAACATGAATAGGATGAGCAGCACCTTTTTTAACATATCGATCAAATTTATCTTCAATATCACTTACTAACTTTTTAGCTGATTCATGAGATTTAGTAGCTTCATCTAATTTTTCAGCTGATACTTTAGTGCTAGGTGTAGGAAGATTTGAAGGTTCTTCGACTTTCAAATTAGCTAACTTTTCTTTAGCTTTACCTTTAGCTATATAAGGACTAGCACTGCCTGTCTGTTCTTTAAATAAATCTTTTGCTGCTTGTTCAGCCATTGCAGATTCTTCAACACTAGAAGATACTTCAGCTAATTTAGATTCCAGTGGTGATAATTTTTGAAATGGCGATTTTGCAATATTGTATGCACCTTTTCCAAGTGACGAGATACCACTACCAATAGATTTAAGAACACCTGGTATTTTAGGAATTAAAGGCATTGCACCGGCTTCAAGAGCGCCTTTTGTTCGTTCAATAACATCACCTGGGGTTGTTCCATATCCTACTGCTGCACCACCTAGTATTGCTCCAGGAAGACCACCTACTGCTCCACCTGCGGCAGTACCTGCTAATAACGCGGGTGTTCCACCAATAACGCTACCTACTTGACGACCTGCTTTTGCATATTCAGGATATTGAGAAGGTGTTATAGGTGCTTCTTCTCTAGTTTTTCCTTGAATAGCTGCTAGTTGTTTTAAAAATATATCTTTAGCACCCATAGGAATATTCTTTATTAATTCGATATTCCCACCACCTAGTTCTTGCTGTGCTTTTTCAATATTTTCAGGTGTCATTCCAAAAAGACTGGGTTTTGTAGTTTTTGTAGGTTCTTCTTCATTCAATAAAGCAAATAATGGATTGTCAAAAGACATTTCTTTAGATGGTGAAGCTTCTGACTCAATATTTTCTGGTTTGTAAGTATCTCCAAGTGCTTTATGATAAAGTTTAGATGCTTTTTTGCCTCTTTGAGTTGATTGCAAAAGCCTCAAATCATCTTCATCTAGCATGTTTACAAATGGATTATCTTTTGATATAGCCATAATTATTGACCTGCCATCAGTTTATTGACTGCTGCATCAATTTTTTCTTGAGGAATATTTGATTCAAGTAACTCTTGTTTCCATTTTTCAATTTGTTCTGGTTTGTATTTTGATTTTGGAGCAACTTCACTTTTGTTTCCAAATGTAAACATACCTTCATTTTTATTTGTTTTTTTGTATCGTTCTTTATTCTTTTGACCTTCTTCTACCATCATTTTAAAATCTTTTTTAATTTTATCTCTTTCTTTTTTAGCATCGATTGTTTTATCAGCTATCTGAAGAGCTGCATTTGGTGAAATAGCACCTTTACTTGATCGAACAATGTTGTCAGCTTTTGTCAATCTTTCGATCATTAATTTTCTTAAAGCTAATAAAGTGTTATTTTTTGCTTGCAACTGAAATAATGTATCGCCATCTTTTGGAATTGCATCATCAAATAATTTTTTTTCAAATTCTCTAAATGCACCTTTAAACTCTGAAGCCATTGATGAATATAAACTTTTAACATTTGTTCCAAATGAATTTAATAATTCGGTTTGTTCTTCATTACCGTATTTTTTTAAAAACTGAATATCTTTGTTTAACAATTCTGGATGCTTGTACATATCACGCATAACTGGATTAGCTAAAATCTCTTGGTTATGCTCAAGAATAGGTACCATGTTTTCACTTGCAAGTATTGTATCGCCCCATTTATCTATTTGTTTTATGGAACTTGCTCCCAAGTTTTTCTCAAATGCAGTATCTATTTCACGTTTTTTTTGCTGAGCAGGTGTTTCTTTTAAAAAGCCTAAAGCTATTAATTCTTCATTTGCTTTTTGTTGATCATTCATACCTGTTGGCATTTGTTGCCCTTGTTGCCCTTGTTGCACAGGTTGACCTGGCTGTCGTGGCTGTCCTGGCTGTTCACCTTGTATTCCACCATTAACAGGTGCATTTTCACCGCTAGCTCTTTTTATTAAATTAGCAATCATGTCTGCTTTTTGAGCTTCTGCCATAGTTTTTCTAGCTTG
>Ga0307379_10009101_pt1 | contig 13313 bp, 9 predicted proteins | sample UN2MG_FD_202237 | JGI IMG/M metagenome (GOLD analysis project Ga0307379, IMG submission 202237) | Soil microbial communities from Risofladan, Vaasa, Finland - UN-2 | ecosystem: Environmental > Terrestrial > Soil > Coastal area > Acid sulfate soil | place: Finland: Risofladan, Vaasa | collected...
GTACAAGAACGATTAACCAACAATCAGGAATTATCTGATAATTATGTGAATAGGGTATTGGACTATTACGCTAATTTAAGAGGGTTTAGTTTGGAAGAAATTCAAAATGAGATCAAAGCTACTGATTTAATTAGTCGTTAGTGTACTAGTCTTTAGTATTTAGTATAGCGTATAGCGGGTAGCGTTTAGCGTCGTATAGTATAATATTATAGTATCGAGTATCGAGTATCGAGTATTGAGTATTGAGTATTGAGTAAAGATTCCGTAATTTTTTACCTTTTTAGCTTAGACTCATCCTAATCTGAATTCTAACTACTGGATTCTAAATTTCTTACTATATAACTATATATTAATTTGGCTTCTGACTTCTTTTTCCTTGACGCGATACTCGATGCTCGATACGCGATACTAATTTGCTTACTTATTGTAAAGAGTCGGAAAAAGTGATATAATCACCAAAAATAGAATATTGAAGATTAAACTTTTTCGGGGCAGGGTGAGGTTAGACTAAAAGATAACCAATTCCCGACCGGTGGTAAAATTATTCTTCTCATTGATAGTAGAGAATGCTGAGAGGAGGTAATAAGCCCACGAGCTCGGTATTCACCATTGTGAGTATCGAACAGATCTGGTGAAAAGCCAGAGCCGACAGTATAGTCTGGAAGGGAGGAGAAGTAATTTATTTTAAATAAGGATTATCCCCGAGAAAATATAATTTTTCCGGGGATATTTTATTTTAAGAAATATTTTAAAATTATAGGGGAACAAAAATAATTTTTGCTTTTAATTAATTAAATTAGTGAGCAAAATAAAAAACTAAAGAAGGAGAATCTGTATGAAAAGTAAAAAAATTACCAGTATTTCTATATTAGTAGCCTTGTCCATAGTGGCAGGGTATTTTATTCATTTTCCAATTTTACCCCAAGCGCCATTTTTATTATATGATCCGGGGAGTGTATTTCTCCTGATTGGATCTTTTAAATTAGGTCCGAAAATTGGTGTTTTAATGTCTCTAATTACCGCTATACTTTTTGCTTTTATTTCCGGGCAAGGCGGTCCTTATGGTGCTTTAATGAATTTTTTAGCAACAGGAACTTTCGTATTTGTATCATCTCAAATCTATTTCTTGTATCATAACAAGAAGGGAGCAATTTTAGGATTAATCTTGGGGACATTAGCAATGACCTTAATAATGGTCCCGGCTAATTTGATAATTACCCCTCTTTATTTAGGGGTTAATAGAGATATCGTAGTTAAAATGTTAATTCCAGCTATTATTCCCTTTAATCTTTTAAAAGGGATTATTAGTGGTGTCTTAACTTTCATTTTATATAAAAGGCTGTACCCTTTAATAATTAGCAAGTAAACCTAAATTAATTTTTTTGATAAATTACAAAAATGATTATATAATAGAATAAAATTAAAAATTTAAAGTGAAAAGCTAAAAACCATAATTCAAAACATAAAATTTTCGTATTGAGTAGCAATTTTAATGTAGGGGTCGGATTTATCCGACCCGCTGTTATTCGGGTTTGATGAATCAAACCCCTACACTTGACTTTTTTGAACTTTGTGATTTTAGTCATTTTGTTCTACGAGATACGAGATACGAATTTGACTTCTGGATTCAGACTTCTTTTCTTTACTATATAACTATATACGATATACGACATACGATTTAAAAGGGGAGGATAATTTTTATGAAGAATGTTGCCGTTCTGATGGCTGGTGGCCGGGGGCAAAGATTTTGGCCTCATAGCCGATTTGACACACCTAAACAGTTATTATCTATTACTGGCGGAAATAGCATGATTAGAGAGACCATTAATCGCGTTTTACCACTAATTGATTTATCAGATGTGTTTATTTCTACCACGGAAGATCTCTTTGATAGCATAAAAGATGCTCTTCCTGAAATAGATTATCTAAATTATATCCTTGAACCAGTGGGTAGAGATACTGCAGCCTGTATCGGTTTAGCTGCAGTAGTTATTGAACATAGATATAAAGATCCTGACACCACTATGGTTACACTTCCCATAGATCATATAATAAAAGATAGCGAAGGATTTTTAGAGGTAATTAAAGAAGCTTGTGCCCTTGCTCGTGAAACGGGTAATTTAATTACCATAGGTATTAAACCATCACGGCCAGAAACCGGATATGGTTATATTTGTATAGGCGAGGAAGTAGAAAAGACTGAAAATATTACCGCTTGTGTGGTGAAAAATTTCACAGAAAAACCAGATTTGGAAACTGCGAAAAAATTTATAAACGAGAAAAATTATCTTTGGAATAGTGGTATATTTGTTTGGACTTGCAGAGATATTTTAAATGCTATAAAAAAAGAGGCCCCCAAACTTTACAATGGATTAATGAAAATTAAAGATAGTTTAGGGACATTGCACAAAAAAGAAATCGTAAAAGAAGTATTTTATGGATTAGAAAAAATATCTATAGATTATGCGATTATGGAAAAAGTTTCTAATAGATTGGTGGTAAAAGGAGATTTTAGTTGGGATGATATTGGTTCCTGGACTTCGATGGAGAGAATTTTTCCTCAGGATAAAGATGGTAATGTAATTCAAGGTGAACATGAGGGAGTAGATACCAAGGGATGTGTTATTGTAAACGATGAAGGCTTAATAGTTACTATCGGCCTATCTGATTTAATTATAATATCAAGTGGAGATATAAAATTAATTTATCCCAAAAAACGAGAAGGCGACTTAAAGAAGATAATTAAAAGGATGTCTAACAACGAAAAATATAAAAAGTATTTATAATTAAAAAAATAAGAACTTTTTCGCATAAAGTATTTCTTTTAGTGTGGGGGTCGATTTTATTCTACCCGAGACGGGCTCGATTAATCGAGCCCCTACATATTACTCATTACTGTATTCTACACGCTATACGAAAACCGAATAATTATTCTTTCTTATTTTTTCTTTCTCTTTACGAAATACGATATACCATATACGATATGCGAATAATTTGACATTAGATTTTAACTATGGTATTTTAACAAAATAAAAATAATATGCTCTTATCAAGAGTTGGTGGAGGGACGGACCCTAAGAAGCCCAGCAACCTATGATGCTATAACCAAAGGCATTGTGTCGGTGCTAATTCCCGCGGAATTACAATTCCGAGAGATAAGAAAAAAATTACCTCTTCGGCATTGAAGAGGTTTTTTAATTTAGAATCAAAAAAAAGGAGATGTTAGATTTGAAGAACAAATATTTATTTACTTCTGAATCAGTTACTGAAGGACATCCGGATAAGATTGCTGATCAAATATCTGATGCTATCCTGGATGCCATCTATAAAGAAGATCCTTATGGAAGAGTAGCAGTAGAAACTTTAGTAGCCACAGGACTGGTTATGGTCGCCGGGCAGATTACTACTTCTTGCTATGTAGATATTCCAAAAATAGTACGTAAAACCATCCGAGACATAGGTTATACCAGGGCTAAATATGGATTTGATGGTGATACTTGTGCGGTATTAACCTCTATTGATGAACAGTCTAAGGATATAGATCGGGGAGTGAGTAAATCACTAGAAGTAAAAGAAGTGGAAAAAGAAAAAAATGACATAGAAACTACTGGGGCAGGCGATCAGGGAATGATGTTTGGTTATGCCTGTAGAGAAACTCCCGAGCTGATGCCCCTTCCTATAATATTGGCTCATAAATTAACTTTTCGACTGGCAGAAGCAAGAAAAAAGAAGATAATTCCTTATCTTAGACCTGATGGGAAATCTCAGGTTACGGTTGAGTATGAAAATGGAGAACCAATAAGAGTAGAAGCGATAGTAATTGCTGCCCAGCATCACCAAGATATTCCCTATGAAACTATTCAAAAAGATATTAAAGAAAAAGTGATTAATTATATCATACCTAAAAAATATCTTGACGAAAATACTAAATATTTTATTAATGCGACCGGAAGATTTGCCATAGGCGGCCCTCAAGCAGATACCGGTGTAACCGGCAGAAAAATAATTGTAGATACCTATGGAGGAGTGGGAAGTCATGGCGGAGGATGTTTCTCCGGAAAAGACCCCACTAAAGTTGACAGGTCAGGTAGTTATATGGCAAGGTATATCGCAAAAAATATTGTGGCTGCCGGATTGGCTGATAAATGTGAAATACAAATTGCCTATGCTATAGGGGTTGCTCATCCTGTCTCTATTATGATAGATACTTTTGGTACTGAAAAAATTACTCAATCGAAAATATTAGAATTAATCAAAAAGAATTTTGATTTACGTCCGGAAGCAATAATAAGACACTTGAAATTGAGAAGACCTATATATAGGAAGACTGCTGCCTATGGTCATTTTGGAAGGAAAGATGAAGATTTTACCTGGGAAAAGACAGATAAAGCGGAGATACTAAAAGAACAAGCAGGATTAAAATAGTATCGAGTATCGAGAAAGAAACAGTTATAGTTTATACTGTAATAGCGTGGAGCGTTTAGCGTATAGCGTATAGTTAGGAAAGAGGGAGCCAAATGTAGGGGCGGGCCTTGTGTCTGCCATACTATTAACGACTATTGCTAAACGCAATACGCAATACGCAATACGCAATACGAATATGTTATTTTGCATAATAGAGCTATTTCTGATAAAATGAAAAAAAAATTTAAATAAATCTTTTCTGATTTTAAATAATAAAGGAAAGGAAGAATTTAGTTATATGGATATAAGAGAATTATTAGCTATCACCAAAGAAAGAGACGCTTCGGATTTGCATCTCACTGTTGGAGTCCCCCCAATTCTACGTATAAACGGTAAATTAAGAAAATTAAATTTACCGGAACTGAATCGACAAAATGTTCATGAGATGATTTATAGTATAATTTCCGATAAGCAAAAAGATAAATATGAAGAACTTCATGAATTAGATTTTTCTTTTGAATTGGAAGATATGACAAGATTTAGAACTAATATATTTAAAACTCGATTAGGTGAGGCAGCTGCCTTTAGACTGATACCAGAAAAAATAAAATCTCTTGCACAATTAGGTTTACCGGAAGAATTATCTATTTTTACTAAAAAATCAAAGGGTTTCGTATTGGTTACCGGACCTACTGGAAGTGGAAAAACAACCACCATAGCTTCTTTGATAGACATTATAAACCAAGAAAGATATGAGCATATTATAACTATTGAAGACCCTATTGAATTCATCCATACTCATAAAAATTGCATTATAGACCAGAGAGAAGTAGGAATTCATACAGATTCTTTTGCTTATGCTTTGCGAAGTGCCTTAAGAGAAGACCCTGATGTAATATTAGTTGGAGAAATGAGAGACCTGGAAACCATCTCTATGGCGGTAACTGCAGCTGAAACCGGACATTTAGTATTTTCCACTCTTCATACTAACAGCGCAGCCGAAACTGTAGAAAGAATAATAAATGTATTTCCCCCGCATCAACAGAGTCAAATTAGAATACAAGTTGCCGAATCTCTTTTAGGTATTGTTGCGCAAACCTTGATACCTACCATAGATGAAGGGGGAAGAGTTCCGGCTCTTGAATTGATGATTGCTACACCGGCAATTAGAAATATTATAAGAGAAGAAAAAGTTCATCAAATGCCTGCAATTATTCAAATGGGCAGGAAAGATGGTATGATAAGTATAGACCAATTTTTGAAACAATTACTGGTAGAAGGTAAAATCAGTCGAGAAGAAGCCATTAAAAAGGCCATAGACAAAAAAGTATTTATGGAAACCCGAGGAAGTTACTGAGGTTAGCATAAACTTTAGTGGGGTAGTTAGATAGAAAGGAAATACTATATACTCGATACTATATTAGATAATTTGACTTTTTAATTAAAATTATATAAAATTACTTAAATTTTAAAATAGAATATTTTTCAAAAATAGAAAATAGGAGAGTAGGTTACCTTTTTAAGAAGCTTATAGAGAAGGTGATTGAAAGACCCCTAAATCAACTAATTAAGTTGAAAAATTATAGTAAACTTAATCGGATAGCCCTCGTTAATTGGCTGTGAAGTGGAATGGATTGATTACCATTCAAACAGGGTGGCACCGCGAGCAATTCTCGTCCCTGATGATACTTAATATAAGTATTATCAGGGATTTTTTAATAATATAATAAAATAGAGCTAAATCAATCCATTCAAAATTTGTTTCATAGATTCGTGAATACAATAAGTGTAGTAATGTGCTGAAAGGAGGAATATTAAAATGAAAGAGGGACAAGAAGAGAAAAAATACCCTCAAAAGTTAGGAGAGATGTTAATATACTATAAAATTATTACACCGGAGCAATTAGAGGAAGGGTTGAAAATTCAGAAAAATAGGGAAAAAAGAATCGGTGAAATTTTAATTAGCCTGGGAAGAGTTACACAAGATGAAATAAATTGGGTTTTAGGAAAGCAGTTAAACCTTCCTTATGTTCAGATAAATGTTGACAACATTGATATTCAATTATCCAAAAATATTTCTGAAAATGCTCTTAGAAAATTTAAAGCAATACCCATAATGGAGTTAAATGATGAATTAGTTGTTGCCATGGCTGACCCCACAGATGAAGAAGCTATCGAAATGATTAAAGAGGTTACTCAAAGAAAGTTAAAATTAGTCTTAGCTTCCTTTGAAAATATTGATGAGACAATTAATCGAATATTTAGTAATAAAGATAATTAGTAATCTAACTAAACATAATTTGCACTAACCAGAAAATAAAGAGGAGGTTTAATGTGGAAATAAAAGAATTATTAAATATAACCAAAGAAAAAAATGCTTCTGATTTACACCTTAATATAGGGATACCCCCTGTTCTTCGTATAAATGGAAAATTAGCCAAATTAGATTTACCGGAATTAACCCAGGAGATTACTCATGAAATGATATATAGTATTCTAAGTGAAAAACAGAAGAGTGATTTTGAAAAAAATGGTGAATTAGATTTGTCTTATGAATTAAATAATGTTGCTCGTTTCAGGATAAATGCCTTTAAACATCGCCGTGGAGAAGGAGCTGCTTTTAGATTAATACCGGAGAAAATTAAGACCCTTTCTGAATTAGGTTTACCTCCGATTCTTTCAGATTTTACCGAAAAAGATAAAGGGTTAGTATTGGTTACCGGACCCACAGGAAGTGGGAAATCAACTACTATTGCCGCCTTGATTGATATTATAAATAAAAAGAAATATATTAATATAATCACTATTGAGGACCCCATCGAGTTTATTCATTCACATAGAAATTGCCTTGTTTCTCAAAGAGAGATCGGTTCTCATACTAAATCATTTGCTTCTGCTTTACGTAACGCCTTAAGAGAAGATCCTGATGTAATCTTAGTAGGTGAAATGAGAGATCTTGAGACTATCTCTATGGCTTTGACCGCAGCTGAGACTGGACACTTAGTATTTTCCACTCTCCACACAATTAGTGCAGCTGAAACCGTAGAAAGGATAATAGACGTATTCCCTCCTCATCAACAAAACCAAGTAAGAATGCAGCTTGCCGGTTCTTTGCAGGGAATTATTGCCCAAACTTTATTGCCTACTTTAGATGATGCGGGCAGGGTTGCTGCCTTAGAAATAATGATAGCTAACCCGGCAATTAGAAATCTGATAAGAGAAGGAAAAACTTATCAAATTCCTTCTACTATACAGATCAGCAAAAAAGATGGCATGCAAAGTTTGGATCAGTCATTGAAAGACTTAGTTATGGAAGATAAAATTAGCCGTGAAGATGCCCTAAAAAAGGCTATTGATAAAAAAGCATTTATGGAACATCACCATAATTATTAAAAAAAGGAGAAGAAAATATTGTTTATTAAGGTTCCCAAAGGGACACAAGATATTTTACCTGAGGATATTTCAAAATGGTATTATATCGAAGATATGATAAAAGAGATACTAAATAAATATGGATATAAAGAAATAAGAACTCCGTTCTTTGAATATACTGACCTTTTTGTCCGAGGAATAGGTGAATCTACTGATATAGTAACTAAAGAAATGTTTACTTTTCCCGATAGAAAAGGTAGAAGCCTTACTTTACGGCCTGAAGGAACCGCACCGGTGATTAGGGCTTATTTAGAAAATAGAATGGATAGGATTTCTAAAGTAATAAAATTATTTTATCTTGGTCCAATGTTCAGATGTGAAAAACCGCAAGCAGGCAGATTTCGGCAGTTTAATCAATTCGGAATCGAGGTCATTGGTACCAAATCTTCCGCTGCAGATGCTGAAGTTATCCTTACTGTTTTAGATGTTTATAAAAAACTGGGTTTAAAAAATCTTGAGATTCTAATAAACAGCGTGGGCTGCAAAAAATGCAGAGTTGATTATGTCCAAAAATTAAAAAAATATCTAAAGGATAAAAAAGATTTTCTATGTTCAGAATGTGAAGAGAGGTATAGTAGAAATCCTTTAAGAGTTTTGGATTGTAAAAAAGATAGCTGTAAAAAAATTATAGAATCAGCTCCGGTGATTATTGAGAATCTTTGTCAGGAATGTAAATCACATTTTTCTGAAGTTAAATCATATCTTACTGATCAAAAAATTATATTTAATGAAGACCCTCAATTAGTAAGGGGATTAGATTATTATACCAAAACCGCTTTTGAAATTATTTCGGGAGGATTAGGTGCTCAAAATGCTATAGGCGGAGGCGGCAGATATGATGATTTAGTTGAAGAGTTGGGTGGAAAACCAACTCCAGCAGTAGGATTTGCCGCAGGAATAGAGAGAATGATTATTGCTATAGATCAACAAAAGGGCGATTGGCCTATGGAAAAGGGAGTAGATATATTTGTAGCTAAGGTTAATGAAAAGAATAAAGATACAGCTTTTAGATTATTGCAAAAAATAAGAAATAGCGGCTTATCTGCTGATATGGATTATTCCGAAGGAAGCTTAAAATCACAAATGAGGATAGCCAATAAAATAGGGGCAAGATATACCGTAATAGTTGGCGAAGAAGAATTATCTAAAAATATGGTGATTTTCCGCAATATGTTAACCAAAGAACAAAAAGAAGTTAAGATAGATAACTTAATCGATGAATTAACATAAAAATAAGGTAGATAAAAAGGGGTCAGGTCTCAACATTTGACATAACTTTTTGCCTACATTATTTAGGAGTAAGTTATGTCAAATGTTGAGACCTGACCCCATAAACATAAGGAGGCAGTATATATGGAAATTATTAGAATATGCGATATTAGCAATTATGAAGGAAAAGAAGTGGAAATTAGAGGATGGCTTTACAATAGTCGTTCAAGCGGGAAAATAAAATTCTTAATTGTTAGAGACGGAACAAGTTTTGTCCAGGCAACCCTCATTAAAAATGAAATGGATGAAAAAATTTTTGATAAAGCCGACAGTATTAATTACGAATCATCGATTAAAATATCAGGGGTAGTTAAAGAAGAAAAGAGAGTTCCTTTAGGATATGAAGTTTTAGTAAAAAATATTGAGGTTGTTAGTATGGCTGAAGACAATTATCCAATATCTTTAAAAGAACATGGGGTAGGATATCTGATGGATTATCGTCATCTATGGTTAAGGTCGCCTCGGCAAAATGCTATTCTGAGAATAAGAGCAGAGATAATCAAATCTATTAGGGATTTTTTAGACATGAACGGTTTTATCTTGATGGATACTCCGATACTTACTCCGGCAGCTTGCGAAGGAACTACTACCTTGTTTGAGACTGAATATTTTGACGATAAGGCGTATCTTGCACAAAGTGGACAGCTTTACAATGAGGCAACTGCTGCGGCTTTTGGAAGAGTATACTGTTTTGGACCAACTTTTCGAGCCGAAAAATCTAAAACCAGACGACACCTAATGGAATTTTGGATGGTTGAACCTGAAGCATCCTATGTGGATTTTGAGGAATGTAATGAAATTGAAGAAAATTTAATAACCTATATTGTCGGGAAAATATTGGAAAAAAGAACAAAAGAATTAAATCTATTAGAAAGAGATATATCAAAATTAGAGCTTATCAAAACACCTTTTCCAAGAATCTCATATGATGAAGCAATAGATATTTTAAAAAGTAATGGTGTAAAAGTTGAATGGGGAGATGACTTTGGTGGAGAAGATGAAACAATCTTATCAAAAAAATATGATAGACCTGTATTTGTTCATAGGTATCCTGTAAAGTGCAAGGCTTTTTATATGAAGCCTGATCCAAAAAGAGAAGAAGTCGTATTGGGTGCTGATCTTTTAGCACCAGAAGGATATGGAGAAATTATCGGGGGTGGACAAAGAATTGATGATTATGAATTATTAGAAAGAAGGCTTAAAGAGCATAAATTACCCAGAGAAAAGTATGAGTGGTATTTAGATTTAAGGAAATATGGGTCAGTCCCTCATTCTGGATTTGGCTTAGGAATAGAAAGAACTGTTGCCTGGATATGTGGTTTAAGCCATATTCGCGAAACCATTCCTTTCCCAAGAATGCTAAATAAAATTTATCCCTAAAAATAGTGTGTAGCGTTTAGCGTAGAGCGGATAGTTAGGAAAGAGGGAATAAGAATTCAGGAGACAGAAACCAAATTATTATATAGTTATATAGTAAAAAATTTAGAATCCGGTAGTTAGAATTCAGAATAAAGTGAGTCTAAGCTAAAAAGGTAAAAAATTACGGAATCTTTACTCGACACTCGATACTGGATACTTATTTACAAAGGAGCATAGACGAAAATGAAAAAATTAAAAGAATTTATTGAACCTATGGGTTCTTGGAAGAAAACTCATTCTTGCGGAGAGCTTCGTAAAAATGACATTGGAAAAGAAGTTATTTTAATGGGCTGGGCTCAGAGCAGAAGAGATCATGGTGGTTTAATCTTTATTGATTTAAGAGACCGTGAAGGAATATCACAAATTGTATTTGACCCAAAAGATTCTGCTGAGGCACATAAAAAAGCCCATATCATTAAAAATGAGTATGTGCTTGCAGTTAAAGGGAAGGTTGTTTCTCGTTTAGCCGGTTCAAAAAATCCTAATATACCTACCGGAGAGATCGAAATCAAAACCATGCAGGTAAAAATATTAAACGCTTCCGACACCCTGCCTTTTAATATAGATGATAAGATAGAAATAAATGATAATTTAAGATTAAAATATAGATATCTGGATTTAAGACAGTCAAAGGTGCAAAGAAATTTACGTTTACGGCATCAAACTTGTATGGAAATTAGAAATTACTTAAATAGTAAAAATTTTTTAGATATAGAAACACCTTTTTTAACTAAGAGTACACCGGAAGGGGCAAGAGATTATATAGTTCCCAGTAGAGTGAACCCGGGTAAATTTTATGCTCTGCCTCAATCTCCTCAATTATTTAAGCAATTATTGATGGTTGCAGGATTTGAAAAATATTACCAGATAGTAAGATGTTTTCGTGACGAAGATTTAAGAGCTGACCGAGCACCAGAATTCACTCAGCTTGATATGGAAATGTCTTTTGTTGATAGAGATGATATATTCAATTTAGTAGAGGAAATGTTTGCCTATTTATTTAGTAAATTGTTTAATATTAAAATAAAAATACCTTTTAGCAAAATGGATTATCAAGAAGCAATTTCCAGATATGGAACAGATAAACCAGACTTAAGATTTAAAATGGAGATAATAAATTTAACCGAAATATTTCAAAAAAATTCTTTCAAAGTATTTGGAGAAGTGATTCAAAATAAAGGGGAAATATGTGCTATAAAAGTTGAAAGTGATGAGGAGTTTTCCCGAAAGAAACTTGATGACTTACAATTATTTATTACTTCATTTGGTGCAAAAGGACTATCATATATAAAAATTAAAGAAGGAAAAGATTTTCAATCTTCCATAGCCAAGTTTCTTTCTCCCGAAGAGATAGAAAAAGTTAAGTATAAAACTAATGCGAATCCAGGAGATCTTATCTTAATTGTTGCTGACCAAGAGGAAATAGTTTATGAAGCATTGGGAAATTTAAGAATAAAATTAGCGAACGATTTAAACCTTATTAATCGTAATGAAAAGGAATTTAATTTTCTATGGGTTACAAATTTCCCTTTGTTAGAATATAACTCGGAAGAGAAAAGCTATGAAGCAGTTCATCATCCTTTTACTGCCCCTCTCGATGAAGATATTAAACTATTAGATAGTGATCCTTTAAAAATACGGGCAAAAGCTTACGATTTAGTACTTAATGGAAATGAAATTGGGAGCGGAAGTATTAGGATTCACAATAATGACCTTCAAAAAATAATTTTTAAATTATTAGGAATAGATGACAAAAAAGCTGAACAAAAATTTGGATTCTTATTGCAAGCTTTAAAATATGGAGCACCACCACATGGGGGGATTGCCTTTGGTTTGGATAGGATGGTTATGCTTTTAGCCGGAGCTTCCTCAATCAGAGAAGTAATCGCCTTTCCCAAGACCCAAAAAGCTGCCTGCCTGTTAACCGATGCTCCATCTGAAGTAGATCAAAAACAATTAAAAGAGCTGCATATAAAATTAGATTTATCGCAAGGATAGCGGTTAACGTAGAGCGTATAGGAAATAGTATCGCGTATCGCGTAAAGATTCTGACTCCTGACTTCTTTTTTCTTAACTCGATACTCGATACTATATACTCGATACTGTTTTAGATACTGTTCTGGATATTGAAAGATATTATAAATTATGATATTATAAGTTCGAAAAGAAATAAACAATTACCCTGCTGTGCTCGTGCTGACTGATTAAGTTTTGAGCCAACACTTATTAAGAGGGATCGATCTCTAAATGTAGAATGTAGGCCTAAGGTAAGTCTTCCTCCACCGGAGGAAAGGCAAATACCTAACGTTAACTACTTGGTTGACGCGGAAACATAAAACATTTAGGTAGATGCCCACCTGTTTGAGGACAGGTATCAAAACCTAACGCACACGACATAGCGGGGTTTTATAATTTATCCTTGATAGTGTAAACTTTAGTGAAGTAGCTAGATAAAGAAAAGAATAGTTATTGCTTTTGTTTTTCCTATTTTATTTTTTCTCAAGCACTTTTCTTTTTCTTTACGCAATACGCAATACGAGATACGAGATACGAGATATAATTTTGACAAAAATAATAAATAACTATATTATAATAAAAATTATGAACAAAGAAGAAATACGAAGAAATACACTAAAAAAAAGACTTTCCCTGTCTTCTGAAAATATAAGGGAAAAAAGTCGACAAGTATTTTTAAACCTGGCCGAAACCGTAGAGTATAAAAATTCCCAAAATATTATGTTTTATGCTGCCACCAGAAGCGAAGTGCAGACTGAAGAAATGATTAAAAT
>Ga0307379_10009103_pt1 | contig 13311 bp, 8 predicted proteins | sample UN2MG_FD_202237 | JGI IMG/M metagenome (GOLD analysis project Ga0307379, IMG submission 202237) | Soil microbial communities from Risofladan, Vaasa, Finland - UN-2 | ecosystem: Environmental > Terrestrial > Soil > Coastal area > Acid sulfate soil | place: Finland: Risofladan, Vaasa | collected...
GCTTCGAATATAGAGCTGGCGCCGGGTCTGGATAATTACACGATGGACTCCGAGCCGCCGGTCAAGCCGGATGCTCAGGGCGGCTATCCCATTGCGATGCCCGGAATAACGAAAGTGCTCTAACGGCCTGCCGGCCAATACAGCCGTCATTCATTATTCGGGCGAGGTGGCGGCAGGTGCGTTTTTAACACAGCGGAAGCCGTAGATGTCGTATCCGAAGCATACGTCCGCGTAGCCGGGATTTTCATTATAGCGATAGGCTGAGCAGCAGCTCTCGGCGCTGAATTTCCATGCTCCGCCTCGCAACACCTTGGTTTCGCCTGTCTCAGGGCCTCTCGGATTTTCCCCGGGACTTTCCTGGTAGTAGTCCACTTTGTAAAAATCGTTGCACCATTGCCATACGTTGCCGTGCATGTCGTACAATCCCCACGTGTTTGCCGGCTTCTGGCCGACCGGCCTGGGTTTGCCGCCCGAGTTGTCCTCGAACCAGGCATAAGCCTTCAGCTTCGATGCATCGTCCCCGAAGAAATACGCCGTTGTTGTTCCCGCCCGGCAGGCATATTCCCATTCCGCTTCCGTTGGCAGCCTGTAGCCGTTTGCGGCGAAATTACATTTCCATGTATCCAAATCGTAGCAGAGCTCAAGTCCCTCAGACTTGGAGCGGGCGTTGCAGTATCTTACCCCGTCGGACCAGCGCATCTGCTCCACCGGATTATTATCCGCCTTCCAGCGTGAAGGATTGTCTCCCATCAGTTTTTCGTATTGCTCCTGTGTCACCAGATTCGTATCGATATAGAATGCGCTGACGGTAACCTCGTGGGGAGTCGCGTCTATCTCATTCTCATCTCCCATTGTAAAGGTTCCGCCCGGGAGCAGGACCATCTTCGTTCCGGATTCGTTCTTTGTTTCTGATCCGGTCTTCGTTTCGCTCGATGTTTCGTCCGGGGCCTTCCGGCTGCAGCCTCCAGGCAGGGCGATGATTCCGGGTAATAATAGTGCTGCTAAAATATAATGTCTCATGATGTTCGATTTCCTGAAATTTTGCTGTTGCTCTCAAAGATTACAGTTTCAATAGTCCGCCCATATTTCATAGCCGTCGGAATACCGAAGGCATTTCGTGCAGCGTGCTCTTATCTGTTGGGCTATTGCAACGGCCTTCGGTGAACTTGTGCAGCCGTAGCCGGCTTCCTGGAACAGCTTCCTGGTTATCCTGTGACACTGGGCGACAAGATCATCCTGTGCCCCGCCCATCCGCCTCCATTTCATGCTGAGCTCCTCGTATGCCGGCAGATTTCCCGGCTCCTTTTTTTGGGTCAGGGCTTTGGTCTGCTGGGCCAGTTCGTCGGCGTATTGCAGGCTCATTATGAGCTCCTGCTGCCGGCGATATTCCTGCGGTATTTCCTGCACGATCTCCTCCATCCGGTCGATGTACGGTTTTAAATCGGCTGCAGTTTGCCTCGTCTGATTCAAAAATTCCGTCATCTCACGGGCTAAGTCCTGATATTCGCCGATTCTCTCCATGTGCTGCGTGACGAAATAGACCATGTCACCAATCGCCCCCTCGACATACTCTTTCTTCTGCACTTCCTGACCGGCATCGAAGACGGTCTGTATCGCTTCGGTACATCCGCACGTACAGGCGCGGCGTACGCCCTGGCCGCCCCTTCGGTGGTGCGTTCTCAATTTGCGGCCCGGCAGGTCAAGTATCGCATCGCATGTCTGCCTGCCCAGCGTTGCCTTCATGATATCGACGGGAGACAGAACCGAGGTGGGAGTATCCTTTCTCTCTAAAAAATATATGATCGATTGCCCCTTGGGCGGTATTTTCTTGCTGAGACGATAGTAGGCGTTGTCACTGCTGAACCAGACGGGATAAGTATAGTGACCTATTACGCCCCGCCAGATATTGCCTTTGGTTTCTCTGAAGGTATAAGTGGTCTGCACCCGTCCTTCGGAGAGCTGTGTAATCCATTTTGCCCGAAAGGGCCTTTTCCAGTCGATTGTGACATCCTTTTCCAGGTAAGTGGGCTTTAACTCTTCTTTGTGCCAGATGCCCGGCGCGCTTAGCACTGCCAGATACAGACTCCTGCCGTCGTTTTCAAAATCTATAGATTCGACGAGGCGCGGCTCCTGCTGATTATCGCCCAGCATAAGTTTCATTTGCTGTTTTCCCTCCGGCCAGGTGACAACCAGCATGTCGTTTTGGCCCGCGAGCAATCCCACGAAAAGATTTTCCGAAGGAACACAAAGTGTATTCATCGAAGCGTATTGGCCGGGACTGAATATAAGATCGTCGCTAATGAAGCTCGGTACCACGCCGTACTCGATGGGGCTGATGAGGCTTATCCCCTTCATGTTCCGGCCCGGCTTGATATCGACAATCCCGGTCCTGTCGATCGCTATTACGGCCGATAGATTTTTTCCTTCGCCGGAGAAAGTCACCTCCAGAGCCGCGTCCTGGCCCGTATTCTGCAAAAGCGAGCAGTGTGTAATTCTTGCCGGCCTGCCTTTAAGTTCAAGAGGTACGAACTCCAACTTTTTGCTTTTTGAATCTGCTTTCGAGTAGATAACCACGCAACCTTTTTTCGACTGGAACACCGCGGTTAAGTGCTCGTTTTCTACCACCGCATCCCCGTTGAAAGCGTATTCCCGGCCGTAATAACCCGGATCCGAAGAAGCAGTCGCCGGGTTAAGTTCGAGCATAAGAAGGTCGGTGGGGACAAGCTTCCAGCTCGTTCTGTTTTGCTCTTGACCCTGAGCGGAGTCGAAGGATATCGTATCGCCAAAAGGCGACATCGTATCCCATATCAGCGTGTTCGCCGTCTTTCCATCACTGCCGGCTGCTAAAATGCCCGTGCCCGTTACCAGCAAAACAATCAGCACCGTTTTCCATAAAAACAATCCATAGCTGCCAATGCCTCGATCAAACTTCATAACGCGTGTCGCTTTCCAAATTTATCGTTTCTTTGGCGAAGAGCCGGAATGTCCCGGATGCACCTCATCGCAACACTCCTGAGCCTTATAAGCAAAACATACTACCAAATTCGCCCTTAAACTTACACATAATACTTGACGTTATCTTCCTCAAGTAGGGATTGATTAAGTTTATTGCACGATGTATAATTGCTGTGCCGAAACTGTCAGTAATAATAAGGCCAAAATTCAGTTGTGAAACGCCATGATTTCGATGAAAGACAAGTCGTTATTAAATCACGCCGTATGAGATATTTTAAGGAGGTTGTAGTGAAAGTTAAAGGTAAATATATGAGAAACAATGTGCTTCTTATGGCACTGACTATCGTCATCCTTGTACAGTCACTTCAGGCTGGCCAGGCAGGTAAGAGCCCGGTAAAGGTTTTTATATTGGCAGGTCAGTCGAACATGGAAGGTCATGGCATAATCAAGATTGATGCCAAAAGGAACGAAGGAAAGGGCAGTTTAGAATATTTAGTTCGAGATCCCGACGGGGCAGAGCCGTACATGCATCTCATCGACGGCGGCCGGTGGGTTGTACGTGATGACGTCTGGATATGGTACCTGGGACGTAAGGGTGGTCTTACCGTCGGCTACGGGGCACGGGAAGACAGGATAGGCCCGGAGCTTCAGTTTGGGCACTTTCTCGGCGATTATTACGACAACCAGGTCCTGCTTATTAAGACCGCGTGGGGCGGCAAGTCTCTGGCAAAGGATTTCCGTCCGCCGAGTTCCGGGGGGCAAACAGGGCAATACTATACTGAGATGATCAAACATGTCAAGGATGTACTGGCCAATCTCAAGAAGCATTACCCGGATTATGATAACCGGGGCTATGAGCTGGCGGGCTTCGGCTGGCATCAGGGTTGGAACGACCGCGTCAATCAGGCTTTTAATGACGAGTACGAAGAGAACCTCGCCAACTTTATCCGTGACGTCCGCAAGGATTTGGGCGTAAAGGACCTGCCGTTTGTTATTGCCGAGACTGGGATGAGCGGACGCCAGGAAAAACATCCTCGGGCGCTGTCGTTGATGCGTGCCCAGGCCGCAGTCGCTCTATACGAGGAATTCAAGGGCAATGTGGCATTTGTCGGGACTAGGGATTTCTATCGGCCGAAGGAAATTTCGCCGTCGGGCCAGGGGTATCACTGGAACAGTAACGCGGAAACCTATTTCCTGATAGGTGACGGTATGGCTAAGGCTATGAAGAAACTTTGTGCCGAACAATAGAAAGACTCAGTTTTGGAAAGCAGTGATGATCGTTTGTGTCCGGCCTGTAAAAATTGAACCAAGCCAACAAGACTAAGCATTTGGTTATTAGGGAATATGAACCATGAGAAACCAGTTTATTTTAAAAGCCGCTTTGTTGCTCTCTGTGATTTTATTATGCGATGGTGTTTTTTGCCCTGTAGGCCGGGCAGCTCTTAAAGGAGGCTGTGCAAAAGTGAATATCACGCCGCCTGTCGGGGCCTGGCTTTCGGGTTATGGCGGTCGGGATAAACCGAGCGATGGCATAGTCGATGAGCTTTACGCCAGGGCTCTGGTTCTCGATAATGGCAGCAATAGCATAGCGATAATTTCGGTCGATCTGTTGTGGGTCCCGCTCCAGATGACGAATAAAGTGCGGGAGATACTGAATGATAAGATCGGCATACCCGAACAGAATGTCCTGATTTGCGCGACGCATACTCATTTCGGGCCGAAAATTTACAACGAAACTAAAATCGGGCCGGAAGTCTCGGATAATACGGTCGACTCCTCTTACGTTCAGACCCTCGTTAAGAAGATAACGGACTCTGCGCTGCTCGCACACAAGAGAATGGAGGATGTGAAAATCGGCGCCGTCAAGGGCAATATTCCCGAGATCGTATTTAACCGCCGGCCTACAAGAGTCGACGGCAGCGTGCAAACGACATTCAGCCTGCCGCTCGAAGTCACGACTACGAGAAAAATACAGCTAAGCCCGGACGGTTCGGTGAGTGTCACGTTTGCCTTCCCGCCGGAAAAGCCTGTATTGACATTCGGCCCGGTCGATCCGGAAGCCTGGGTGCTCAGGGTAGAGAACGCCGAAGGTCAAATCGTCGGCTCGGTGGTCAATTTTGCCTGTCACGCCGTCAGCGGCAGCGAATATTCCGACTGGTTCTATTCCATCTCGGCCGACTACCCGGGCGAGACGATGCGGGTTGTCGAGCAGCTCGAAGGGGGCGTCTGCCTGTTCACTTCCGGGACGGCAGGCGATATTGTCCCGCTCCGGCGAGGCAGAAAGCCGCGTTACGAAATCGGCAGAGCCCTGGCGGGAGAAGCTATCCGGCGGCTTCAGTTCGTTCAAACATCCGGTGACATCGATATGGCGGCAATGACGCGAGAAGTCAAGCTGCCTATCAGGCAGGATCTTTCGCCGGGCAGAATCATCGCCGCCGACAAAGACAAGACGCATCTGAATACGGAAATTCAGGTTCTCAGACTCGGTGACATTTATATCCTCGGACTGCCCGGCGAGGTTCTTGTGGAAGTGGGGCTCGATATAAAGAAACGGGCGGGGCTTCGGAACCTTATTATTACCGCGGTGAGTAACGATACTATCGGCTACGTCTGCCACAGCCAGGCATACGAGCAGGGCGGTTATGAGGCGGTTTCGGGCACCAATCTGGCGAAAGGCGCTGGCGAGATAATTGTAACTCATGCCCTGGACCTACTGACCAGAGTGAAGGTTCAACGGTAATTATATCGAGCTTAGCTTGTCGCGATTCTCGTAGACCTTGATTATGGCGTCGGCAATATTGTCCATGTCCTCTTTGCCTGCGAGCAATGGGCCCGACGCCCAAATCATCGCCATCTCCTGACAGACCTGGTCGCAGGTCGGGCACGGAACCTGCCGGCGATATTCTTCGAGTCTCTGCCGGGAGAACATTTTCTTATAGACCGGCTGGTTCAAAATGTGCTCTATCCACGGTTCGCGGTGCAGTCCCTTTGCGATATACGGGCTGAGACCGACTCCCTCGGCGGCTACGGCCTTGAGAAACCTGCCGCGGTCGACGTTGTTGAAGTGCTCCTTTCGATAGCTCATGGCGTAGAGGTAAAACGAGCCGCTGTTCGTGCCGTCATAGAGCTTTTGCGGAACGATTCCCGGCACGTCTTTGAGCCTTGTGGTCAGGTAGGCGGCGTTTTCGTTCCGGCGTTCGTAGCGTTCCAGAATGCCGGGCCACTGACCGAGCAGGGCGGCCGCTTCGAATTCGTTCATGCGGTATTTCGGCCCGGCCACCTCGGTAAGGCCCCGGCGGGATGTGCCGTGATTGTGAACAGTATAACATTTGTCCATTAGCTCTTCGTCGTTTCCGATGACGGCGCCGCCTTCTCCGCAGGCGATGGTTTTGCTCGACTGAAAGCTGAAACAACCAACGTCGCCGATCGTGCCGAGCTTTCTGCCCCGGTGCTCGGCGAGATGCGCCTGGCAGGCATCTTCGATTACTTTCAGATTGTGCTTCTTTGCAATGGCCATAATGTTGTCCATGTCGCAAGGCTGGCCCATCATGTGCACGGGCATAATCGCTTTGGTGTTTTCGGTGATTCGCCGCTCGACGTCAGCGGGATCGAGCTGGAACGAGTCGCGGTCGAGGTCGGCCAGGACCGGCAGCGCCCGCGCCGACAGAATCGAGGCAATCGTTCCCGGGTCTGTATAGGGCGACGTGATGACTTCGTCGCCGGGACCGATTCCGAGAGCCTCGACGCAGGTGTGCAGCGCCTGTGTTCCGGAGCCGGTTGCCACGCAGAATTTGGCTCCCGTCAGGCTTGCGAATTTCTTCTCAAGTGTGGGCACCGTTCCCGAGGCCGACTGGATCCTGCACCAGATCCTGCTCTTGGTCGTTTTTACTACCGAGTCGACGACGCCGTCATCACAGTAAGGCCATTCGGGCCAGCTTTTGTTCTTCCTGACCGGTTCGCCGCCGAGGATTGCAAGTTTGCCCGCCTTATTCGTGATGTTTGCGTAGCTCGGAATGGTCCTTGAGACAACTCCGACCAGCGAGCCCGCCGACGCCGCGGCGATGAATTGTCGTCTTGTTAAATGATTCTTATTCATTTTCCAAACCCTTTCATTTGGCGTTCTCTCCAAACCTGATATTTAGCTGAAAATTTCATTATAATCTCACGACGAGCCCGATGTTAGCGGAAAAAGCCCCGCGGGCAAGTAATTGTACTTAATTCCTAATTGTCAACAGTCGATTGGACTGGCATCCGGCCGGAACCTGCGTTAGAATGTGCTGATGTAACCATGTACGAGGACCAATCGCTATGAGAAAGAATATTGCTACCAAGTCACTGATGTGGATTTTGGTTGTTTTTTTAATTCTCCATATTTTCTGCCCTGGCGCTCAGGCGAAGCTCAAAGGTGGATGTGGGAAGGTTAATATCACTCCGCCGCTGGGGATTCCGCTTATCGGCTCCTACGGCAAGCCGAGCGATGACATACTCGACGAGCTTTATGCCAAGGCGCTGGTTCTCGACGATGGGAAAAATACCGTGGCAATCGTCTCGGCCGATTTGCTGTACACGCCTTTGGAAGAGATTGCCGGGCCGGTGCGGAAAATTATAACCGAAAAGACCGGTATTCCCGAACAGAATATCCTTATCTGCGCCACACATACCCATTCGGGGCCGGAGGTTTTTACCAAATCCAAGTTCAGGACCGCAGGGGATTCTCCCGCCCCTGACATAGACCGGTCCTACCTCGATACACTCGTAAAAAAAATCGCTGGCACGGCGCTGATTGCTTATAAAGACATGCGGGAAGTAAAGATCGGGGCGGCAAAAGGCCAGGCTCCCGAAATCGTCTATAACCGAAGGCCGAAAAATAATGACGGCCTCGTGAAAATGGCTTTTACTATCCCGCCGGAAGTAAGAGCCACAAGGAAAGTTGTGGTCGATCCAGGCGGTGACGTGAGAACGACATTTGTTCTGCCTGATGATAAGACTGAATGGAAATTCGGGCCCGTCGATCCGGAAGTCTGCGTACTGAGGGTCGAAAATACGGAAGGCGAAATTCTCGCTTCGCTGGTCAATTTCGGCTGTCACCCGGTTTCCATATATCCATTTCTGAGTACCGCGGTATCGGCCGATTATCCCGCATTTGTTACAGGTGTTGTCGAACGGGCGGAAGGGGGGCTGTGTTTGTTTACTCTCGGGTTGGCGGGCGACGCCGTGCCGTTCGACAGGGGAGTCCTGCCCCGCCGGCAGATAGGCAGGGCAGTCGGTGGCGAGGCCCTCAGGCGGCTTCAGTTCGTCACGACCAAAAGCGACGTCACTCTGAGCGGCCTTAAAACGCAGGTTGCGTTTCCAACAAAAAAATCGTCGCCGGAGAAAGCCGGCGGTGATGATGAAATCCCCGGCCCGGTGACCAGCGAGATTCAGGTTCTGCGGCTTGGTGACATTTATATCCTGGGACTGCCCGGCGAGGTCCTCGTGGAAGTGGGGCTGGCGATAAAGAAACGGGCGGGACTGGAGAATCTTTTTATTGTGACGCTTAGCAACGACGCCATCGGATACGTCTGCCACATCGCCGCTTACGACGAAGGAGGATACGAGCCGGCCGGTGCGACAAACCTCGCCAAAGGGGCGGGCGAAATCATGATAGAAAAGTCACTGGAGCTTATCGACCAAATCAAACAAAAGCGATAGGCTCGTCCTGATTAGCGTTCGGCGAGTCCATCCCCAAAGCCTTCGGCTTTGAGGCTGCCACCCAATTATAGTCAACGGCGGTGCGAAATATTGCACTCTATTTTTAGCGAAGAATCTCCGGCGCTTTCGCGCGGAAATGTTCCAGCCAGCTCTTTATTATCGCGCCGGTAATATCGAGATCGCCCCGGGCGTAATCTTCGATACTCTTGCCCCAGTAGAAACTGATCCAGCCGTCGGCAATATTTCGCGAGCCGTCGATGAAAGCGTCCAGTTCCTCGGCGCCGCAGCTTAACGGGAACATCTCCTCCACAACGAGGGGCTTGCCGACGTCGTAAACCGCGAGTGCCTTCAGCGCCTTTTCGACTTCGCCTTTCTTCGGATAGAAGTGGACGCTGGCGAAATCCAGATTCTCGCCGACCTGCTTCGAGTAAAATAACGGCTTGGCGTTCGGCCAGACGTGTGCCCAGGGAATTACGCCGACCGTGATCATGTGCCTCTGGTCGTGCTTTCGGATCGCCCCAACGAGTTTGTCCACCCAGGCCTTCGCGACCTGCTCTCTCGTTCGCCCGGCAAGATCGAGCGTGATTCGCTGCACAAAGTGTTTGCCCCCGAACTCGCCGGCCAGCCACTCGGTCTCGGTTTTGTCGCCACCGGCCAGGATGGGCTCGTTCATAAGGTCGTAACAGAAAATTGCCGGGCTCCCGGCACAGGTCATGGCGACCGCCTCCCAGAATCGCGCCTGAACGTCCCAGCGAGTGACTTCATCCATCGCGTCGTACCAATCGGGCACATCCTGTTTGTGGTAGCAGCCCAGGCCCGTGATATCGAGATAGAGACCGGTTTGCTCGGCCAGTTCCACGAGGCGGGCAAGCTGGTCGAGTGACGCTTTGTTTGGCTCTGTCGGGGTTTGCATGAACTTTGCGGTCTGCAGGTGAATCCGAACCGTGTTGGCGCCGAGCGCCTTGATCTCCCTGAAATCTTCCACAACGGTGGCCCATTCTTCGTGCCAGTAGTCCTCCAGTAATCGCCCGGGCGTATCGTGGTCATAATTAACGCCCCATGCCAGAAACTTCTTACCCGATCCGGCACGGACAAAGCCGCTTTCATCCTCGCTTGGGCGAATCAGCTCCAGTTTACTTTCAGGCTGCGGGCTCTGCGCCAGTTCGTGAACCTTGGCGACAATCCGCTCCTCGACCGACGGGGCGAACGGGCCGGGCAGGTCCGTGTATCGCATAGCGTCGCCTGCCTCGTAGCCGCCTTCCCGCAGCACGCGGGCCGAAGGGACATAACCGAAAACGTCGTTCGAGTAGCCGGCCACCCAAACCGCCGCACCGGGCAGCTCCGACTTCAAACGCAGCGAGTAGTCCACCACCACCTCCCCGGCCAGTGCGACCATCGTCAGATCGTCGCCGAACCGGACGACCTGCACCAAATACGGATAGGTAGTCCGAATGGCCCCATTTTGCTCAAGCTCCTCGAGCAGCACTTCCGCATGCCGGCGGTTATACTTGTCGGTTGACTTGGCCTGCTGCTGAAGCTTCTCCCGGCCGGGCACTTCGGCAAACTCCAGTGTCACCGTATCGAGTGCGGCTCGAATCGGACCTGCGACGGGGCGTGCCTGCGGGGCCAGTGCCGATTCGACGCCGTTGGCCAATGCTCGACCGTGCTGCATACAATAATCAAGGGTCCGGCGGGGGTAAGGATTCTGGTCTCCGCCGCAGCCGGCCATAAACATCGCGGTCGTTCCGGGATGGGCCTGCTCTATATACTCCTGGGCGAAGCCGGCGTAGTCGCCGCAGTACTGATAGAAGCTGAGGGTCGTGCAGTGGCATGCGTATCCGAACAGCACGGCTCGCAGTTTACCTTCGGGATCGTCGATTCGCAGGACAGGGATATCGTGGTCGACCGGACCGTCCGGATTCGGACTGTTCTGAACACCGGTCTCGGTTTTCAGACGCCGGTTCATGGCAAAACCCGCGCGGGCGTGCGTGTAGCTTAGTTTTGCCGGGGCCAGGTTCTCTATCGCCCGGCCGATCAGTTCCAGCAGTTTCTCCTGAAGATCGTCCACGTACTTATTGCTTTGCTGAATCTGCTCCGGCGACAGGCCGTACAGGGTGTTGCCGTAAATGGAATACCTCGTTTCGCGCACCACCGGGCCGGAATGAGTGTGCGATGCATTCAGCAACAAAGCCTCCGGTTCGAGCTTGAAGGACTGTTTTGCGTGCTCGGCCAGCCAGTCACGCGTCGGGCGCGGAATGCCGATCAGATCGACCGTGACGATTACAAACCGCGTGCCCTGTTCATCTTCCAGCGCCAGCGCTTTGGCGTGCAAATCGTGGACCTTGCCCTCCGAAGGTTTGTTCCTCGCCGCGTAGCCGGCCATCCACATTGACTCGTCCGGCGTAATGACAATCGAGGCCACACCCACTTTCCAGCCTGACTGTTGGCCCGCTCGGGCGCAGGCCGGCCAATAGGTCGAACATTGAAAGGCAATCAGGCACAGCAGCCAAAACGATAGCGCCGGCCTTAAATTCGGAATGCCGATAGTATGTCGGTTCATCTCGGTACTCCCCATATTATGTTAACTTGTTTACTTGTCCCAATATGTCTCAATATTATCCTTATTGCCGGACGAGTTCCAGCGGTCTTTTTCGTAAATTCCTTTTTTCATTCTTGCCGAGCCTCCCGCCGGTTCCTATAATGGCCGTCCAATCGCGATGTTTTAGAAAAGGAATGCTAATTGAGACGCTGGAATATAAATACGGATTTCTTCATTCCCAAAACTACATTGAAAATTGAAATGCCGGAGGTTCATGGATGTTAGGCCTTAAACTCGTTGACTGGGTTGTAATTGTCGTTTACCTGTTCGGTATCACGCTCATCGGTTTCTGGGCGGTCAGGAAGGTTCGCAGCTCCGCCAGCTTTTTCATCGGCGACCGCAAGTTCGGAAAAGTGATGATGGCGTTTTTCATGTTCGGCTCGGGTACTCATTCCGACCAGGCCGTGAGCGTCGCGTCAAAGACGTACAACACCGGCGCTTCGGGCATCTGGTACCAGTGGCTCTGGCTGTTTGTCACGCCGTTCTTCTGGCTCATCGCGCCGTTTTTCCGCCGGATGCGGGCGGTTACCACAGGTGACTACTTCGAAATCCGTTATAGCCGAAGCGTCAGCGGACTTTATGCCGTGATGGGAATCCTGCAGCTCCTGGTGGCAATCGGCGTGATGCTAAAAGGCTCCGGAAAGATGGTCGAGGCCGTCTCGGGCGGAGCTATCAGCTCCGAGCTTGCGATTATCGCGATGACCGTCATATTTCTCATCTACGGCATTGCCGGTGGGCTCAGTGCCGCGATAGCGACGAATTTCGTTCAGGGCCTGCTGACGGTTGTGCTGTCTTTTATCATCCTGCCGTTTGCGCTGGCGAAAGTCGGCTGGATGAGCGGCCTGCGCGAGGCCATCGCGGACCCCGCCATGCTCTCTCTTGTGGCGCCGCATGAAATCACCTTCTTTTTTATTGCTATAATCGCCTTTAACGCACTGGTCGGCTGGGTGACGATGCCCGAGACCATGGCCAATTGTGCCGCGGGAAAAACGGAGATAGAAGGCCGCATGGGTGTCACGGTTGGAATCTTCGGCAAGCGAATCTGCACCGTGGCCTGGATGCTGACGGGCCTGTGTGCCGTTGCGATGTACGCAGGGGGCAAACTCGAGGACGTTGACCTCGTGTACGGCCTGATGGCTCGCGAGCTTCTGCCCGGAATCGCCCCGGGTTTGATCGGGCTGTTTATCGCGTCCATGCTCGCATCGGTAATGAGCACATGCGATTCGCTTATGGTCGTCGCTTCGGCATTGTTCACCGAGAATATTTACAAGAAGTTCCTGTGCCCCGACAGGGCGGACCGGCACTATACGCTTGTCGGCAGGATCGTTTCGGCCCTGGTCGTTGTCCTTGGAATACTTTTTGCATTCAATCTGGAGAGCGTCGTCAGTGGGCTGGAGATTTTCTGGCAGGTCTCCGCGATGATGGGAATTGCCTTCTGGGTCGGTCTTTTCTGGCGCCGCGCAACCGTGGCGGGCGCCTGGGCCGCGACATTGACGAGCTTCGGCGTTCTTCTGTTTAGCAGTAAGATCGCCTTCGGCGGCTATGTGTTTTGGAATTTCAACACGCACCTTGCCGGCAAGCTTCCGGCTTTCATGCTCTTTGATGGCGGGCTTTCTCTGCCGTGGCAGATGATATTTTATCTGACGGCCGGATTCGTCGTGCTGATTGTTGTGAGTCTGTTTACGCGCAGGGCTCCGAAGGACAGATTGGACCGGCTCTATGCCTGTCTTCGTACGCCGATCGGCGCCGACGAGCCTGAGGCCGAACCGTTTACATTGCCGGCCGGTGTGCAGCCGGGCCCGCGGAACGTGCTGATACAGCATCCGGATTTTGAAATACCCAGGCCAACCCTGATCGGCATTGGAGGATTTCTCGCCGCCTGGCTGGGTGTGGGTTTGCTGATCGGTGCGGTTTATTGGATAATACAAGGATAGGTTAACAGGGCTACCGCATCTAATTTTTTTGTGATTCAAGAGATCGCCAGCGGCAGTCCGATAACTACTGTATAGATTGTTATGTTATTACTATACAGGAGGTTACGAATGAACACGAGATTGTTAGATTAC
>Ga0307379_10009104_pt1 | contig 13311 bp, 24 predicted proteins | sample UN2MG_FD_202237 | JGI IMG/M metagenome (GOLD analysis project Ga0307379, IMG submission 202237) | Soil microbial communities from Risofladan, Vaasa, Finland - UN-2 | ecosystem: Environmental > Terrestrial > Soil > Coastal area > Acid sulfate soil | place: Finland: Risofladan, Vaasa | collected...
TGTCCGGGTGCTGTGTGCCTCGGATGACGAGCTGGAGCACGGCGTAGGGGACTCCGGCCTCCCGTAGCCGGGCCACGCGGTTCCTCACTTGCGTCCAGCGACCACCGACGTGGAGCAGGACAAGGTCCGACCGCCTCTCGGCTTCGGTCACCTTGAACTGGTAGCCTACGGCGCCGGCAGGGACGATCTCCGTACTCCGGGGCGCGTCCCGCGCCAGCCCCTGCTCGATGCGGCGCGACGAGTGGCACGGGTGGTAAGACTCAAGCAGAATTCGCATTGGACTTCTTCCATGAGCGGTTCTGGGTGTGGACGAAGTAGGGGTTGGCGTAGATGTCTCCGGCCATTGCCGCCGTGCGGAGCCGGTACTTCCACAGCAGGAATGGAAGCGAGAGCTGGCAGTTCAGGTGGTATCGGGTCTGATGGACCCACCATTCTGTGAGCATTCCCCGCATCACAGGGCTGTCTCGGTAGGCGAAGACGCCCGTGGCCCAGAGCCCTTGGTCCACGTAGCCGACGGGGATCGCCGCCAGCGCCAAGTTGATGTCCTCGCCCTCGTAGCGGCTGCGGATGTAGCGGTCGTTCGCGTGCTCGCGAAGGTATGCCGCCTCTTCGGCGATCGAGGAGCGGACCGGGTGCCTGAACGCGACGAAGTCGTCCAGTTTGAAGAGCAGCGTCGCCAACGCGTCCGGCCGCGTCATCGTGAAGCTCGCGTCGAGGTAGACGTAGATATCGGCTCCCGGCACCATCTCCCACGCGAAGCACTTGGGGATGCGGGCCTGCATTCTCGGTCTCAACGTACAGACGCGAGGGGGGAAAGAGCTGTCGTCAAACCGATGGAAGCTCACCTCGTCACCGTGCAGCTCTTGGGCCGCCCACGGGACAAGCTCGTGGAAGTCGGAGCACATGGCTGACACGACGGCCACCCTCATGGCTCGCCCTCCGCGCCGAACAACTCGCATAAGAACAGCTCGCACTGGCTGTTCCCGCACACCGTGTTCAGGGTCCTCTTGATGTTGCGAGCACTGACCCGAAAGCACAGTGGCTGTCTGCATCGGGGGCACTTGTCAGCGGGCTCCGCCCCCCTCGTCGCGAGTTCGACTCGGTCTATCATGGCTTAGCTGCCCCCCGGGGTTGCCTGTAGCTGACTCCGTACTGCTCGCGATACCATTCCACGGTGTTTTCAAGGTCGTCGCGCCTGAACTCGGGGCACCAGCCAAGATGCTGCCAGCCGTCGCCTCTGGCGACCAGCTTGGTCGGGCGCTCGCCCCGGCGCATCGGCTGGAAGTTGAACCGGGGCTCGACTCCGACGATGTCGGCGATCATCCTCGCCACATCCAGAACAGAGAATGCGACGCCTGTGCCGCCATCGAACATCGTGTCGTCGCCGTAGTCCATCGCGTCCACCAGCATCCGGGCGAGGGCGCTGTGGTGAATCAGGTCCACGGTCTGATGGCCGTTCCCCCAGATCGGGATCGGCTCGTCCCGCAGCAGCGAGACCGCGAAGGTTGGGACGATCTTCTGGGGGTGGCCGGCACCATACTTCTGTCCCGGCCCGAACGCGTTGAAGGCCCGGACGTGCGACACCGGGATGGCATAGGCTTGATGGTAGGCGGAGGCCATCCGGGTGGCCGCCATCTTCGTCGCCGCGTAGACGGACGGGAAGACTTGAGGCATAGTGATCCCGACGTAGCGAGTGCGCGCTTCGCGGCAGGCGTCCAGCACGTTCACTGTGCCCTTGATGTTCACGTCGATCGCGAGGTCCACCGTGTCGAACAGCTCGTGCGTCCCGAGCACGCCCGCCATGTGGACGACCGCGTAGGCTTCGACCACGAAATCCATCACGGCCTTGCGGTCGCGGATGTCGTTGTCGGGTCGGTCGAACCGTTCCGCCGTGAACCCGCGCTTCGTCAGCTCGTCGCAGACACCAGCGCCGAGGAATCCGTTGCCTCCCGTGACGACGACTCTCTTCATCGCTTCCCATTGCCCTTCTTCTTGACGACCTTGAGGGTCTGCGGGGTCCAGTCACCGAACCGCGTGAGGTCTTCTCGGTCCTCCTCTGGGGTGGGCTTGTCGCTCATCCGATCACCTCCATATCGACCGCGAGAACGCCCTTCGTGTTCCGTCCGATGCCCGTCACGAGAAAGCGGGTTCCGCGCTTCAGGATCATCTCTTGGTGCCCCCAATGCCCCGGGAGGTATCGCGTCCCGGCAGGAGCCGTGATCCTGAAGATGACCTGCATCCACGGTCGGTCCGCCCGCTTTTCCTTGGCGTAGTCGTGCGCGATTTCGGGATCGAGGGACGTGCTGATCCACCCCTCATCCGCGATCTCGGACCCGACGGTCAGGTTCCGCTCAAAGCCTTGGCCGTCCCCATCACCACGGAAGAGCGTCTCTTCTTTGCCCATAATCAAGGCATGGTCAGAGAAGATGGCGTCGAACTTCGCTTTCGTCACTGCCGGCGGGATCTCGTAGCGGGGCTGGCCGAGGTCTTTCGTGACGATGACCTCGGTCGCGTCGTTTCGGAACTCGTAGCCCGGCTCCCGCAGAGAACGGTTGACCTCTCTGTAGTTCTGCCAGTAGCTTTCGAGAAGGCGGCTACCCGGCGGCTCGCCGCTGAGGTCGCCGCCCTTCTCCCGCCGGGCGCTGTCAAGCGCCCTGCTGAGGATCACCCACTCGTCTGTGATCCGGTGGTAGTTCGCATTTTTCTGTTCGGCGGTCAGACGTTCGCTACCGACATCATCAGCCTTCCAGTCGTGGCGCTGCTGGACAACGCCCCCGCCCCCACCGGGCTGCGAGCGGGTATGGATCCCGGCTGCTGCTTCCTGATTCCGCCTCCGCGTCTCCCACGCCTTCAGCGTCGCGGCGCCGGGGTCTTTCGTTCTAGCCATTTAGGGCCTCACCCACATCCACGACCGGCAGAAGTCGTCGCCGCGCCGTCTCCCGACGACGAACCACGGCGTGATCCCGTAGGCACCAGTCCACGCGTGCGTGGCGTCAACGACGTGGACATGCGGCCACCGCGCTCGCTTCACGTAGTCGTGCCCTGAGACGATCCCGCCAGAGCGCACCTTGGGGCTCCAGTAGTGGATGTCCTCCAGCGCGTGCAGCAGCGTGTGGTTCGCGTCGATGTAGACGAAGTCGAGCATCCCGTCCTTGAAGCGCGGGGCCGCCTCCAAGCTGGTCCGCCTGATGATGCGGACTCGGTCGCCGAACGGCTTGAGGCGGCCGAGCGTCACGTCGTAGGCTCGATCGAGCGTGCGCTGGCGGCGGTAGTCTGGATACCCGCCATAGACCTGCCACGGATCGACGCACGTCAGACAGAGCTTCGGGTTCGCCTTCAAGAGCGTCTCGGCGAACTCGCCCTCGTAGGTCCCGACCTCGACGCCCTGATGCAGACCCCACTCACCCAACCAGACGGCGAAGTCGGTCCGCCGCTTCTCGGGGATCTCGACGGGCATCCGCCGGCCCACGGTGAGGCCGAACCGCTCGATGATGTCTTCAGGCTTCACGGCGATCTCCTCCGGCTCCCCAGTCGTGCCCCTCGTTCACCACGAGGAGGCCCTGCTGGCCGTTGTCGTATCGAATCTGATTGCTCAGACGCATCATGGCGCCCTTGCCGATCGACAGGCGGAAGTTGGCAACGCGTACCGGGTTGGGCGTCGGGATCATGTCCAGCTCGGCCGCCTCGGGGTACACGTCGGAGGGGGCACCACGCCGCAGGAGACGCTCGCCCAGCTCCTTGTCCTCGCCCCCGTAGAACTCCATGCGCTCGTCGAAGCCGCCCGCCGCCACAAGCTCGTCACGCCGGCAGACGATCATTCCCGGCATCGTGGTGCGCGGCCACCGCCGCCGAGGGGCCGCCCACGGGAGCAGGAGCGTCGCACCAGTCTCCTCGATGCGCGTGCGGAGCAAGGCGAAGTAGCCGGGCTTCGGGCAGATGTCGCACATCGCCGTGACGACGTAGTCTCCGCGCGAGTGCCTGATGGACAGGTTGCGAGCGTGCGTCGTGTGGTAGTGCGACCGCCCGCGATAGGTGACGACCACGAAGCGGTTGGGCTCCATCAGGTCGTCCTCGTACCGATCCAGCACCAGCGGCTGCTCGTTCGCGTAGTCCACGACGATGATCTCGACAGGCGGGCTCGCGTTGGCTGCGGCGACGACGAACGGGAGCGCGGCGTACAGGTCGGCCTCGCGGCGATGACAGGCCATGCAGAAGGTGAGGAGCATGCTCACACCTGCGGGCGACTCGGGCTCTCTCCGATGGCCTCAAGGTATGCCGCCTCGTACTTCGGGTCCTTCCAGTCTTCCGGCCACGTCGGCACCGGCCAGAACTTGTCGAGCAGCCACTCGAACTTCCGCTCGGCTCGCGGCCACTTGTCGTGCATCCAGAGGTCGATGTGGAACTTCCGCCCGCGACGCATCTCCCACTTGTTGATGAAGTACATCCGCCCGTACTTCTTGCCCTTGTGAAGATGCGCGTACCAGACGGTCTTGTCCGTCATGGTGCGCCCGCCGGTCAGCCAGTTCTTGTTCCCCAGCTCCTCGGACTCCAGAATGATCGACTCGTACCCTTCCGTCTGGAGCCCGCCGAGCCACACCCAGTTGGACTTCCGCATGAAGTAGCACGAGCCCTGAAACGCCATGCTCTCGTCAAACGGGATGTCCGCCCGCGCCTTGGCGCGCTCGTACCACTTGTTGCCGTGGCGCACGGTTCGGAAGGCGTCCGTATAGGGAAAGCTGATGAACTCGTAGTCGATGGCGGGTCGCCCTTCGCGGATCGCCCAGTTCTCGGGGTCCAGCGAGTAGCGGCGCGGTATCACGATGTCGCGCTCCTCGCAGTGCGCGGCGAGGTCCACGTCGAAGCCTTCGACCATCATGCAGTGAGCGTCCAGCTTCATCACGAAGTCGCCGGTCGCGGCGGCGATGCCTTCGTTAATGGAGGCCCGCATTCCCGTGTGGTGCTTGGGGTGGCGGATGATCTTCAGCCGTGGGTCGTCCGTGGGGAGCGCGGCCTCATGCTCAGGAAGGTAGTCCTCCAGCACGGGGATGACCTCGATGTCTCCGCGCGCTTTCGCGAGAACGTCTACGACTGTCTCGGGGAGGAACCGCTCGGTGCGGCTCGGGATGACGACAGAGACCTTCATGCAACCTCCGCGACGCTCCTGCGCCAGCGTTGTTCGGCCACGGCCACCATCGGGCGCTCCTGCGCCAGACGGTACGTCTTAGTATTCGTCGGTCATCAGCTCTGCCGACGGCGACGCCGACGGAGACGCCGGCCCGTGACCTTCCGGGCACTCAGCGTCGCCGTTCTCGCGCTCATTCATCACGCACGGACGTTCCGCCAGCGTCCTGACGATCCATGCGTTCTGGGCGAGCAGCTTCTTGATGGCGTTGGCCTGATTTTCGCCCGCTTCGTACTGCTTCGTGCTCACATCAACGAGGGAGTGGAGCGCGCTGATCCGCTCTTCGTGGCGCGTGCCGGCCGCGACGCCCTGCTCGGCAAGGCGTTCGATCATTGCGCCCTGCGACTCCTCGAATCCGTCAAGCCGCTTCGCAAGCTTGTGGTAGTCGCGGGGATTCACGTCTACGACCGCGACCTCGCTCGCGCCGTGCAGAGCCCGGAACCTCCATACCACATAGACGAACAGGGAGAGAGTGATGCCGAGATTCGCGACGCTGAAGAGGCTCGGCTGTTGCCAGAGCCAGTCGTGCGTGTGCGTTATCGACTGGAGTGCGGCGACCGCAACCATAGGCTATCCACCCCCCTCCGGGTCTACGACCACTGGTGAGCCCGCAAAGGCCCGGACGTATCCTTCCATCCGCGCGGTGCGTCGATCATTGGCCTCAACGTGGGCCTGTAGCACGTCTATCCTGTCGTCCATCGAGGCGAAGTCATCGTTGATCTTCGCTCCGAGCGTCTCTACTTGCGCTTGCACGCGACCGGGATCGCGCGGGACATTCTGACCGACCTTGTTGAGCCAGCGGATGACCGCGTAGGTGAGCGCGCCGCCGAGCATGAGAGCGTAGGTGGCGAGGACGCCGTAGAGCCTCACGAGCGACGTCTCGGGGATTTCGCTCGCTGCGGTCGGCGCCGCCGGAGCTGTCGGCGGCACCATGCCCGGCACCGTCGTCGCCATCGGCATCGGCATCCCGACCGGCGCCCCCGCCGCCGGCACCTCGTTTGGGGCCACCGCTTGCAGAGCGAAGAGGAGCATCGGCGCGCTCAGGAGGATGAACGAGAGCCCCGCCTGAACGCGCGCGCGCTTGAAGATGTGCCAGTTCATGCGAGCAGCTTCGGCTCAGGGTTGGCCGCGCTCGGCCCGTGCTTGATGGCGACGCCGATCACGTCACGCAGCCACGTTCCGGCAGCACCAAGGACCGCGCCCCACTTCCAGTTGGCCTGCCCGTCGGTGACCCACGCGAGCGCGAAGTCCAGCATGATCCCGATGAGCGGGGCCACGACTGGCGCGATGAGGGCTCGGGGGATCTTCGTCAGCAGCCTTCGGACCCAGTACACGGCGACGGGCGTGAGGACCGGGATCAGGGCCGTGATGGCTCCAGCCGCGAGCGCCACGGGGTCCGCCTCGTTCGCTGCCCACACGGCCAGCGGAGAAAGCGTCAGTACGGCAAGGATCGCGTACACCTTCCAGAACTTCAGCATCAGAATCCTCCCACGACGTTGAACGTGGCGACGCCGCGCGTGCTCTGCCGCGCCTCCAGCTTCATGTCAGAACACACCAGCACAGCGTAGCTCACGGCCTTCAGGTTCCCCCTCCCGTCGCATCGTAGTGACAGCCGATGTACTTGCCATAGCCGCTGTTGGTCCAGCCCCCATTGCCGAAGAAGACCGTGTGGTTCTCCTCGTACTTGCCATCATCTCTGACGATGAACACAGCCTCGATCCCAGCGATCACACAGCGCCCCGGCATCTGAACCCGAAGCTGCTCAGCAACCTTCCCCAGATTCTTCTGTGGGTCTCCACCAGTCAGATCCCCCAGAGTGTCCGTCGCCTTCTTCACCTCTTTCCGGAACTGCTCAGAGAAGCAAGTGGTGGCGATGAGGTTGGGTTCATTGACGCACCCGGGCGGCGGGGGTGGCACAGGTGGCGGCGGCTCTGTACAGTCCGCCGCCAGCTCGCAGTGCTTCGGGTTCGTTGTGGGGTTGTGGGCGCAGGGGCTCTCAGGCGTGCTGCACTGCTGTCCTACCTTTTCACACCACGGCGCCGGGACAGGACACACCCACGGCGGCTCAGGGGGCTGCGGGGGCTGTCCACCACCACCGAAACAGCCCGCCATGAGTAGCAGCACGACCAGCAGGAGCCACGGGTCGAAGTGCTTCCTCATCAGATCGACCACCGCCCGCCCGCTCCAACATTCCAGTCCCCGGACCACTCGCGCGTCCCGTAGACGGTCCACTTCAGCTCGCCGGGGATCTTGGGGTGGTTGACCTTCCCGACGACCGCGACGTTCGCGCCGCTGCGGTCCACGTAGGCGACGGCGACGACCGTCTCGCCGGGCTTCATTGCGGAGACGTGCCTCTCGATTGAATCGTTGATCGACTTCACGTCGAACATCTGGATGTTGGGCAGCCCCTTCGGGGTCTTGTACGCCGTGTAGAGGCGGGCAGGGACATCGACTACGACAGGTCTCTCGGACTCCGGCACCACCACCTCCTGTGTCGGCGCGTCCGGCGGGGCGATCGTGGGCGCTGCCGCCGTCCCCGACTTCCGTGTGAACGTCCCGAACAACGCGCGAAGCAGCGACATGATCCACTCCCTCATTCGGCAGCCCCCTCGGTCTCTGGGTGCGAGTGGCCGCAGGTTGTAATGAGCAGGCCACCATGGATTTCGTTGTCGCACGAGTACGTCGTGGACCGACAGCCGTCGATGCCACACCTGCCGATGATCGCGCCCGCCTTGCAGGAGCCACAGAAGAAGACGTTCGACCGCGTCTTTCCGTCGAGCCCCTTGATCGACAACGCCATCACCTCCGTATCGTCGCGAGCTGTTTCATCGCGGCGTCGAGGGCGGCCTGCGAGATTTTGATGCCGCAGCGTCCGCACAGGCTGATCGGGATCGTAACCGACACCGCAATGCCCACCTCCGCAACGGACCTCGTCCACTCCGTCTTCACGAGAGGCTCTGCCTTATGGCAGCCCGGACACGTGATCGGCATCACACGCTCCGCCACGGGCCATTCCCCCTTCGGCCCGTCACGTTACCTCCAGATCCATCGGCATCACCTCGACGAGCGCGATCCGGTGCTGCGGATAGAAGGTCGAGACTTGGTCTCCGTCCATGCGGAAGCCGCGCTCGGCCGCCCGCAACGCCAGCGCCTCGGCCGTGCCCCGCGCCTGATCCATGTGGACGCAGACCCACTGAAACTGCACCTCGCCGTTCTGGGGAGGCGTGATGGCCTCGACCCGCGCCATCACCTTGTAGAGCATCACTTTGGCTTCTCCCATCTGGTCGATATCAGCTGCGGCTGGAGCGGCGCGTTGAACGTGAGGACGGTCAGCCAGAGGCGGCGAGTCACTACGACGCGGAGCAGCTCCCGCCATGACAGGCGCCAGCACGACGTGATCTTCCCCTCCGGGTCGTCGGTGTCGCGGTGGGCCGGCAGCGGTTGGTACTCGGGCTGCTTGTCGGCGAAGGTCACGTTCGCGCCGTCGAAGTCGGCGGGGACCATTATGGCTCCCATCGCTTGCACACCCGGCCGTCGGCGGTGCAGACCTCGGCCCAGAGCGGGCGCACGCCGCCCTTGCACCGGAACAGGTGCGGGTTGCCCCTCGGGCCACAATTCTCGCCCTCGTGCGTCCACTTCGGCTCCCCGTACTCCTGAGCCTCGCAAGCGGGCCGCTGAGGATGGCCCTCCTTCCGCACCGGACACCAGCGCCTGCCGTCGGTGAAGCCGATCGCGGCGCAATACTCGGGGCCGAAGACCTGATAGGTCGCGTCGAGGTCGGACCCGTGCTGGGTGACCTTCCAGCGGGCCTCCTGCTCTGGGCGCGGCACTCCGCACGTTGAGGACTGGGGAGTCGGCGGGTTGGGCGGGCCGGAGAGGTACCACGTCCCCTTGAACGGGTCCTGCGTCCAGCCGCCGTCCGTGTAGCCGACCAGATGCCACTCCTCGTACCCGCCGCCCGGGGCCTCGACGGCGACGGCGTCGTCCCACGGGCCGGAGGCGCAGAAACCCAGAGAGCGAAGGTAGGCCGCGATGCGGGCGAGGGTCTGCTGCGGGGACTGGCCCGTGGGGTTCCCGATCGCGCCGCGAGCGTCCATGATGGCCTTCCCGGTGATCGGGGAGGAGGGACGCTCGCTGACCAGCACCTTCGGGTGCCAGTGGTCGCCCCGAGCCTCCGGCGCGTAGCACCCGTCCGCCACGGGCACTTCCGGCTCTTCCGGCGGCTCTTCCGGCTCTTCCGGCACGGCGCAGTCGGGCACCATGATGGGGCACTCGTTCCCGGGCGGCTGGTGCTTCGCCGGCTTCTCCGCAGTGGAGCAGGTGACCGGGGGGACGTAGTCGTCAGCGAATGGGACGCCGGCGAGCCCGCAAGGCGGCTTCGGCTCCTGCGGCTTGGTCCCAGACCCGAAGCACGCGACGAGTCCGAGCGCGAGCCCGACGACCAGCAGTCTTTTCAGCATGAGCATCCTCCCCGCCGGGAGGCGACGATCAGACGAGCCGACGAACGCCGAGCACCCGACTGCGCGGGTACGAGGCGATATTGACTTCGTCCGACTGGTTGCCTCCGAGAATCCAGATCCTCCCGCCCTCCTGAGCGGAGAAGAAACCGACATGGCCGGGGGCGTTGATGACGCCCGGACCCGGTTGCTTGCCGCTGCCGCGCGAGAGGATCACGACATCGTACGCGGCTTCCCAGAGGTCGTCCTCGACCACGGGCGTGCCGACGCGGAGCCATGAGCGTGCGCGGAGCGACTTGGAGCGCGGCAGCCTCAACAGCCAACAGACGTAATTCACATACGCTGCACACCAAGGAACGGCGTCGTCCTTGGGCCAGTCCCCGTCGAGGCGCAGCATGGCGAGCACCTGCGGGTTCGCCACCGGCCCCGAGACTTCTCGGGTGCCGACGAACCGCTGTGCGAGGGAGTAGGCCGTGATCTCCATGCGTCCCCTGACTTACCACGATCGGCGTCTGAGTGTCCAGAAACCATCACGCTAACCCCATGCTAGCTGGCGAGTTCGGATCTGGGCGGCGCCGCTCATTATGTCGTTGAAGGACGCGGACGACCCATCGACGTCATCGTCGTGAGCACCATTCGGAAACGCCTCAAGCTCGTCGAGGTACTGCTGGTTCCACGGCCCCCGCACGATCTTGACGTTCTCCGCTTCGCACTGCGCGCGGAACGGTCGAGCACGAACGATCTTGTCGCCCGTCGTTGATGCCGGGCCGTAGTCGTACCCTGCCAACAGCTTGGCTCGCGCCGCGATGACGGCCTTCCCGGCCGCTCCGGGCTCCTGCTCCTCTCGCTGCCGGCACTTCTTCCCGTCGAGGTGGGCAGCCATCAGGATCTCCTTGTCCACGTCGGCCGGGCTCCACTGGCCTCTCCGCACGTCCTCGATGTAGTAGGTCGTGCCCACCTTTCGGATCTTCACCCCGACGGTCCAGTCGCCCTTCTTTGCGCCGCCGCCCTTCGGGGCCGCAGTCGCCGCCGTGTCCCAGCCCCGGCAGACGATCCCGCCGGAGGGGGCCACGTCTACGATCTCGAACCACGTCCGCTTGAACAGGGAGCCGCCCTCGGGGGACGGGCGCTGTTGCAGCTGGCCGGCGGTCCCGATCGGGTCCAGATCCAGCTCAAGCTGCGCGACGATCGCCTCGGTGAAGATTGTGGGCCAGAGGAGGGCACCAGCCTCGACGCGGTGGTCGCGCGGGTCGGCCCGGTCGGGCTCGAACCGCATCGGGAACATGACGTGCTCGTAGCCGCCGTGCTCTAGGATGTAGCCGCTCAGGTCTTCCTCGTGGAGCCGCTGCATGATGACCACGACAGCGGCCCCACGCGCCACGCCACGCGAGCTGATGGTGCGCCGGAGCCACTGGGTACAGGTCTCGCGCTCGACCGCGCTCATCGCCTGCTGGGCCGTCAGCGGGTCGTCGATGAGCACACGGTCGGGATGCTCACCAGTGCCGGCGCCACCCACCGAGGTCGCGAACCGCCACCCGCGCTGGGTCGTCTTGAACAGCTCCTTGACGTTCTGATCGCCCACGAACCGGAGCGGGTAGTGGGTCTGGTAGCTGTCGCTGCGGCAGATGTCGCGGACCCGGAGGTTGTCGCGGATGGTGAGGTGCTGACCATAGCTCGCGGTCAGGTAGCGCAGGCCCGGCCTCTTGGCCCACTCCCACGCCGGCCACATGCAGGAGACTATGATGCTCTTGGAGGTTGCGGGCGGAATGTTGATTAGGAGCCGTTTGGTCTTCCCGGCGGACACGTCCATCAGGACTTTGCACAGCTCTTGGATGTGCCAGTTGTCCGTGAACGGGACGTCGGGCTCTATGAATCTCCAGAAGGTCTGAACAAACACATGGAGATCGGCGAGCGCGGCTTTCGCCTGAACCGACGTGATGACGCCTTGCGGGTTGGCGGCCTTCCTCTGGTTGAGGAAGGCTAGCGCCGCGAGCGTCCGAGCCTGCTGCGCTGGGGTTTTCGAGGGAAGGCCGGCGCCGAACGCCTTGAGCACGTCCATTCGCTGGCTAGTCTAGCAGAGCCGGGCCGAGCCGAGCCCTGACCGAGAGGGGGGGAGGCAGCTGGTCAGGACCCGGCAGTACGGTCCGGTGCGAGGGCACCGGGGCATGACAACGGCGGTGGATAGCGACTCAGGCGAGGCCCCCCAGCCGCAGGGAGAGATCGTCCGTGGATGTCTTGGTCATCGCCTCCACTTTGCGAAGGCGGGCTTGCCCACGTTCTCCAAGCCGCCCCGCTTCCCGCCCCGGACGATGGCTCTCCACTCTGCCGCAGACTGCGCGCCTCGCGTCTTTCTGGCGGCCAGCTTCTCCTGAAGTTTCTTGAGCAGGGGAGCCCTGCGGGCCGTGCCGCCCTTGGCTTTGACGGCCTTGACGGCGACGCGAGTCTTGGGGTCGATCGTGTAGACCGCGTTCGTCGGGCGCTGGGCCTTCTGCTGCCGCTCGGCGGCCTTTTGGAGAAAACCGGCCATCTTGGCAGCATTACCTCCCTGCCGCCGTCGCGCTGCTTGCCGCTTGATGAACTCGCTCCCGGCGAGGGACCCAGTCGTCGCGGACGCCTTGGCCTTGGTGCGCTTGGGGGACTTGGACCGGCCCGTGCCGGCACCAGTCTTCGCCTTCGCTCCAGCGTTCGCCCGCCGGGTCACCCACGACTTCACCGCCGCGAGGTGACGACTGCTGCTGCCCTTCCCGTGGCCCTTCTTCGCCGCCATGACGCCTCCCTCGGTGCGTATTTATCGCTTCGCGCGCGACGCCTTCTTGCCGGCCTTCGCGGCGCTCCTGCGGGTGGTCGTGGCCGTGGCCTTGGCGGCCGTGGTCTTGGCCGTGGTCGTGGCCTTGCCGCTGCTCGCGGCCCACTGGGCGGCCTGAGCGCGGCGCAGGGCCGGCAGCGCCGCGATGGTCTGGCCGACGATTCCGAGCTTCGACATCACTGGCTCCGCCTCGTGGCCCAGCCGCGCCGTGCGGCCTCGCCACGCGAGTTCTTGGGGGCCAGCCTCACCAGCTCGGGGGGAGGGGCGCTACGGGTCTTGGGGGGCACCGGAACGTAGGGCGGCGGGCTGGGCGGCTTGGGTGGATCGGGCGGCTCGTTCGCGTCGTTCATTTCATCCTCCGACTGCGGACCACGCCAATGGTACCAGAGAAAGGCGCCGGACGCGGGGAATTGTCACGGAAACGTCAGCGGTGCGACCCGATCTCAGCCATGAGGCTCTTCGTTCCGTGCCACCGCCGCCGCGACGCCCAGCAGCGTTTGGGAGATCGCCCCCGCGACGTAGGCCCACACGTGCGGCGCGGTCAGGTCGAGCGTCGTCACGTCGTCGAGAACTTCCAGCTCCTCGCCCGCGTCGTTCTTCAGCACCAGTCGAATCATGGCGTCTCCTCTTCGCTGTTTGCGATTTCGCTCAGGACGAAGAGCGCGACCCCGACGAACAACCCCGGCCCGTGCCACGCCCAATCCCAACGACCCTCCCACCACGCGAGCAAGCAGAGCGCCAACATCGCGGCCGACAGCCATTTCGTCACGGCTCCTCCACCTCCTTTCTAATCGAACAACCCCTTCCATGCGCCACAGCGCCCACAGTGCAGCGTCGCCTCGCGCTTCACGTCGAACTGGCGCGAT
>Ga0307379_10009105_pt1 | contig 13310 bp, 7 predicted proteins | sample UN2MG_FD_202237 | JGI IMG/M metagenome (GOLD analysis project Ga0307379, IMG submission 202237) | Soil microbial communities from Risofladan, Vaasa, Finland - UN-2 | ecosystem: Environmental > Terrestrial > Soil > Coastal area > Acid sulfate soil | place: Finland: Risofladan, Vaasa | collected...
GCCTGCCTTCTTGACATTCAGCGCCGCCTCGATAATCGCTCTTGCCTGCATTCGGCCAATCGCAGGATACGTTACCGTCAGCCGGCACCCACGATGGCCAAGCATCGGATTAAACTCGTGCAACTGCTCAACCTTCGCCTTGACAACAGCCGGCTTGACACCGAGCCGCCTCGCCATCTCCGCCTGACTCGCTGCATCCTGCGGCAGAAACTCATGCAGCGGCGGGTCAAGCAAACGAATCGTCACAGGGAGGCCGGCCATCGCCTTAAATATACCTTCAAAATCTCCACGCTGTAACGGCAGCAGCTTCTTCAACGCACCTTCAAATTGCCTCTTAGCAGCAGCGTATTTCTTCTCAATTGCCTTTTTGTCTTTCTGCGTGTGTGCCGCATCAATTTCAGCAAGCATCACGGCATAATCATCCGCGGCTAAAATCATCTGCCGTACAGGCCATATCCGCTCGCCTTCAAAGAACATATGCTCGGTCCTGCAAAGCCCGATACCTTCAGCGCCGAATTCTCTGGCCCGCTTCGCATCTTCCGGCGTATCGGCGTTCGTGCGGACGCCAAGCTTGCGAGCCTGGTCGCAAATCTTCATAAACTTGTCAAAGTCGCCGCTCATCGTCGGCTCCACCGTCCCCAACTGCCCCGTCATTACCTCGCCGGTCGAGCCGTCAAGACTGAGCCAGCCCCCTTCCTTTATGGTCAATTTGTCCACATTAAGCTTTTTGGTCTTGTAGTTAATATGCAGAGCGCTCACGCCGGCAACACAGCATTTGCCCATCCCGCGGGCAACAACGGCCGCGTGGCTTGTCATACCGCCGCGGGCCGTCAAAATACCTTCCGCCGCGTCCATTCCACCAATATCTTCAGGACTGGTCTCGATTCGTACAAGCAGGACCTTTTTACCTTTTTTCCTCCACGCCTCCGCCGTATCAGCGTTGAACACAACCTGCCCGACCGCCGCCCCCGGCGATGCCGGAAGACCCCTGGCAATCACATTTCGCCTGGCTTTCGGGTCAAAGTGCGGATGCAGCAGACGGTCAAGCTGCTCCGGCGTCACGCGATTAATCGCTTCTTTCTTCGAAATCAGTCTTTCACTGACCATATCAACTGCATTCTTGACCGCAGCTTCAGCCGTCCGCTTCCCCGTCCGCGTTTGCAGAATATAAAGCACCTTGTTCTGAATCGTAAATTCCATATCCTGCATGTCCTTGTAGTGTTTCTCCAGGCTGGTCATAAAACCGGTAAGCTTCTTGTAGGCCTTTGGCATGCGCCTGCCCAATTTCTTCAACGGCAGAGGCGTCCTGATACCGGCCACAACATCTTCTCCCTGGGCGTTCATCAGAAACTCGCCGTAGAACTCTTTTTTGCCGGTACTCGGATTGCGTGTAAAGCAGACACCCGTCCCGCAATCCTCGCCCATATTACCGAAAACCATCGCCTGAACATTTACCGCCGTCCCTAACAAGCCGGTAATATTATTCAGCTTCCGATACGTGACGGCCCTGGGAGTGTTCCACGAACCAAGCACCGCATTGATGGCGTGTGTCAACTGGATCCGCCCATCCTGCGGGAACAACTCGCCGACATGTTTTTTGTAAACGCCCTTATATTTATCGACAACCTCTTTAAGTTGCTCGGCACTAAGCTCGTTGTCGAGTTTGACTTTGGCCTTTTTCTTCGCCGCGTCAATCACATGCTCAAAATGCTCATGGTCACACCCCATCACCACATCACCGAACATATCGATAAACCGACGATATATATCGTATGCAAACCGCGCATTGCCCGTTCTTTTGATAATCCCCTCAATCACGTCGTCGTTCAGCCCCAGATTAAGAACCGTGTCCATCATACCGGGCATCGATACGGCCGCTCCGCTCCTGACGCTTACCAGTAATGGTTTCCTGGGGTCGCTGAGCCTGGCGGCCATTGCCTTTTCCAGCTTGGCCAGGTTTTTGTCGACCTCGTCGGCCAAGCCTCTTGGCCATTTACCGCCAGTTCTATAATATTCGCTGCATACCTTTGTGGCGATGGTAAAGCCGGGCGGGACCGGAACGCCGAGGTTTGTCATCTCGGCGAGGTTGGCGCCCTTGCCGCCTAAAAGCTCTTTCATTTTTGCGCTGCCTTCTGCTTTTCCACCACCAAAGAAATAAACTCTTCTTTCTGCCATTCTAAAAAACTCCTTTCAATCGATACTTTAAATCAACAATATTCCAGCTTAAGGGCCAGAAATAATAACATGTTTCAACACATATATCAAGTCATCTGTACTGTTTGCCTGCTGGTTTCCGGGGCTCGATTTGGGGGCGGGGCTCGGTACGTGCAGTCGCTACGAACCTTTCGATTTCGGCGATGATGTCAAGGTGCTCGGCGGCAACGTTGTTCTTCTCGCCGATGTCTTTTTCCAGGTCGTATAACTCAAACGGTACGTTTGAATTATGTCGAACGGCCTTCCACTTGCCCATCCGTATCGCCTGCGTTAGACCATCGGCGATATTTCTGCGTTTGCCCCAGTTGAACCTGTGCCACTCCCAGTATAAAAACTCGTGTTTTTTCTGCTTCTTATCCCGGCCGGTCAGCGTGGGAACAATCGAGAGGCCATCGACGTTCGAGGGCATATACTTCGAGGCTGCCGCTAATTCGGCCAGCGTGGGCATAACATCGGCGAAGTAGAACTGATGGTGGTTTACCTTTGACGCCTTTATCTTTCCGGGCCAGCGGACAATCATCGGCACACGGATGCCGCCTTCGTACATCGACCTTTTAAAACCTCGCAGGGGGCCGCTTGAATCGAGTACTCCGTCAAAACGCTGGGCGGCGCCGTTATCGGAGACGAAAAATACAATCGTACGCTCGTCTATATCGAGCTCCTTCAATAGGGCCAGAAGCTGGCCCACGTGGCGGTCAATCATCGTATCCATTGCCGCTGCAACTTTTGCATTTTTCGGCCAGGATTTGTCTTTGTATATCTGCCAGGCTGGGTCGGATTCGGGAAACTGGTATTTGCCGTGAGGCGGTGTCCAGGGTGCGTAGCAGAAGAATGGCCGGTTTTTGTTCTTGTGGATGAACTCCAGCGTTTTATCGAAAATACGGTTATGCGAATAGCGCTGGGCGGTTCCCTGTTCGCCGGTCATCGGGACCTTTTGGCTGTTGTGCCAGAGGTACGGCGTCCAGTAGTCGTGTGCGTGTATCTGGTGGTAGTAGCCGAAGAAGTCGTCAAAGCCCTGCTTTTCCGGCACGCCGGGCGTGCCTACATCGCCGAGGCCCCATTTGCCGAAACCGCCTGTAGTGTAGCCGGCCTTTTTCAGAACTTCGGCAACTGTTACATCTTCTTCGAGTATCGGGATACCGCCCGTGTTGCCTCGGACGGAGGTATGGCCCATGTGCAGGCCTGTCATAAGGACGCTTCTTGCCGGGGCGCAAACCGTACAGCCGGAGTAGGCCTGGGTGAAGAGCATTCCCTGCTCAGCCATCCTGTCGATGTTCGGGGTTTTGATTTGCTTGCTGCCGTAACAGCCCAGGTCGGCCCAGCCCATATCATCGACTATAATGAAGACTATGTTGGGCTTGTGTATAGACGCCGTGCCCGCAGGCACCGAGGGTGCAAGCTGTTGGGAGGCACTTGTGCATCCGGGCATCGCCAGCGATGCTGCTCCAAGGCCCACTGTTTTTAGAAAATTACGGCGGTTTATACAGTTTTGTTTAATCGTCATAAGTCTATTCATAATGGAGATATCAAGCAAAGAATCAAAAGAGAAACGAGAGCGTGTAATATATGAAGCAGAAACGGATATGTCAAGGCCTGTGAGATACAGGGGAATTATCTCACGGGGTAAAGGCTGTTAGAAATAGTCTAATCAGATACAACTTCTCACATTCACAGGCATCACTACATTTCTATGTGTTCAATAAATTCTGATTTTTGTCCCAAAAGAACACTGGCAGCGGCAACTTATCACCGTTTTTGCAACAACAAGCGGGTTTTGTGAGGTTGCAAAGGAACTGCAAAAAAACTGGTAGAAATCCTATATTTTCTTGATTTTCTCATATTGAATTTGTAAAATTAACTTCATATAGGAGTACTGCGAACAAATGAGAAACTCTATCTGGGATTCTTCCAACGAGTAAGACCAAAGGGATTTGGGTCAGATAAATTTTTGCTGCGAAAGAACACAATTTTTTTGAGTGGCCAAAAAATGTGGAGAACAAATCTACAAATATGGCTGATATTAACTGTTTTAGCGGTGCTTTGCTTAGGCATAAATTCCGCACAAGCCGGGACGCTGGTTGGCTGGGGCCAGATAGCTTTCAAGAGCGACGATCTTATGAGCAGGAACTTTGTGGCCATTTCCGCGGGTTGGGCCTCCAGTCTGGCCTTAAAGGCCGACGGCTCCATTGTTTGCTGGGGCAATGATGAGCGGGGTCAGGTTACAGGTGCTTCAGGCAGCGACTATGTTGCGATTTCGGCAGGCTACTATCACAATCTTGCCTTAAAGGCCGATGGTTCTATCGTGGGCTGGGGCAGAAACACGAATGTAAACGGCGATTGGGGTGGCCAGGCCGTTCCACCCGACGGCAACGACTTCGTCGCTATTTCCGCCGGTTACTTTCACAGTCTGGCCTTAAAGGCAGACGGCTCCATAGTCGGGTGGGGCGACGACCTTTTTGGCAGGGCCAGCCCACCTTACGGAAATGACTTTGTGGCCATTGCGGCAGGCGGGAATCACAGTCTTGCCTTAAAAGCTGACGGCTCTATCGTCAAGTGGGGCGGCGGCTTTCCGCCGCCAAGCGGGACCGACTTTGTCGCTATCGCCGCAGGAGACGATCACAGTCTTGCCTTAAAGGCCGACGGCTCCATCGTCGGCTGGGGCAAGGACTATTCCGGTGAGGCCAGCCCGCCTGCCGGAAACGACTTTGTGGCGATCGCCGCCGGCCCCGAGCACAGCCTTGCTCTTAAGTCTGATGGGACTATTGCCTGCTGGGGTGCTAACTATTCCGGCCAGTCCAGCCCACCCGACGGGAATGATTTTGTTGCCATTGACGCCGGTAGCTGTCACAATCTTGCCCTCAAGTCCGATGGAAGCATCTTTGGCTGGGGCAACAATTATTATATTCAGTCCAAACCGCCGACCGGGGACGACTATGCGGCCGTCGCCACCGGCTACTATCACAGTCTTGCCTTAAAGACCGACGGCTCCATTATCGGCTGGGGCCACAACGAGGACGGTCAGGCCAGCCCTCCGGACGGAAACGACTTTGTCGCCATCTGCGGAGGCGGCGCTCACAGTCTTGCCTTGAAGGCTGACGGCTCTATTGTCGGCTGGGGCAGAGACTCCGGGGGTCAAGCCAGCCCACCGGACGGAAATGACTTTATCGCCCTTGCCGCCGGAAGCTATCACAGTCTTGGCTTAAAGGCCGACGGCTCCATCGTCGGGTGGGGCGGTGGTGACCAGGCAGTGGCTCCGGACGGAAGCGACTACATTGCTGTCGCCGCCGGTGGAGCGCACAGTCTGGCTTTAAAACGCGACGGGTCCATCATTGGCTGGAGCAGAAACGCAGAAGGTCAGGCCCTCCCGCCGGATGGAAATGACTTTATCGCCATCGCCGCCGGTTACTTACACAGTCTTGCCTTAAAGGCCGACGGCTCCATTGTCAGCTGGGGCTTGGGTGCTCAGACACTACTCCCTCCGGCTGGCAATAACTTTATCGGCCTTGCCGCCGGAGGCTATCACAGTCTTGCCTTAAAGGCCGACGGCTCTATTGCCGGCTGGGGCAGTCATGAGTTTAACCAGTCCATCCCACCGACCGGCAATGATTTTGTCGCCATCGCCGCCGGCCGTAATCACAGTCTGGCCCTGAAGATGGTCATGCCGCCATTAGAGGTACCGATGAGGATTAAGCCGCAGGCGCTGAATCCGGGCAGTAAAGGCAACTGGGTCAAGGCGCATTTTGTTCTGCCGGAAGGCTTTGACGATGATGATGTAGATGCTAATACGCCGGCAATCCTTCAGCCGGGCGACATTGAGTCTGAGGTGCCGATGAATATCTTTGTCAAAGGCGGCTTTGTTGAGGTTGAGGCTACTTTTAACCGTGCTGAGCTATGTCAACTTGTAACAGGCGAAGAGACCATGGATGTAACGGTTACAGGCTCATTTACCACCGGGCAATACTTTTACGGCACAGACACAATCAAAATAATCACCCACAATTTGAAGTACCCTGCCGTTATTGCCTCTTATTGGCTTGAGGGAGGTTGCGGCGCGCCTGATTGGTGTAGTGGCCGCGACTTAGATCACAGTTCTACGGTTAACTTCGTCGATTTCACGTTGTTCGACGGCTGTTGCATTGAAGTTCTTAAGCAGTGAATCACACTATTTACTGTTGGCGATTTAGCAATGGGGGAGATTTCCATCCCCAGGGCCTTTGTGCTTGAGGCTGCCACTCCCATTATTTATTGTTTAGGTGGCGGAGGCGGGGGGATGGTGATGTCGATTTCTTTGACCGGGCCGAATACCGACAACGGTTCGTCGAAATCCTGCGGGCGGCCGACAGCTAAGATTTGTACCTTGTCAGGCTTTAAGTGTTTTCGGGCGACGCGCAGGACATCGGCCCTGGTTACCTTTTCGATGCTTTCCTTTGTTTTCTGCAGGAAATCCACCGGGTAACCGTAGTACTCGTAGACCATCAGTCGGCCGACAATTTCGCCCTTTGTATCGAAGTTGAAAACAAACGAGTTCAGGTAGCTTTCTTTGGCCAGGACCAGCTCCTCGTCGGTGACTTCGCCTTCCGTCATCTTTTTTACTTCCTCTATCATGGCACGGATGGCATAGACGGTGGATTCGGACTTTGTCTGGCAGCCTACATAAAAGAGGCCTGGGAAGTTGTAGTTGGCCGAATATGTTCCGTACACGGAGTAGGCCAGTCCCTCGCGTGAACGTATGTTCTTGAACAGACGGCCTGTGAAGCCGCCGCCGAGAATCCTGTTCATAACAATCAGCGCAAAATAGTCGGGGTCATTCATCAGTCCGCCGATGTGCCCCAGGAAGATGTTCGACTGATTGATATCGTCCTTGCGAACCATATTAGCCGTTGATTTGAATTCATAACTTACTTCCGGTACATCGGGAAACCGGATACCGGCTTTCTCCCATCCCTGGAAGGCCTTTTCAATTTTCTTAATCATTTCCCTGGTATCGAAATCCCCCGAAACTCCGAGCATTATGTTGTTCGGTCCAAAAAATCTTTTGTGGAAGGCGATGAGGTCATCGCGGGTGATGTTGTCTATCGTGGCATACTCTGTGTGGCGAGCGTAAACACTGGCCGGTCCGTAGATGAGCTTGTCAAACTCGCGGCCGGCGATTGCGCGAACGTTGTCATTACGGCGGGCAATGGAGCTTCTGTGTAGTATTTTTGCGAGCATGATTTTGTCTTCGCGAAACTCCGGATTCATCAGGACGTCGGCCAAAATCTCCAGGCCCGTGTCAACATCTTCTTTAAGCACCGACATGGATGCCGAGCCCGAATTGAGCCCAATACCGGTCTCCACGGATGCGGCGATACGCTCGAGCTGCTCGTCGAGCTCGTCGCCTGTTTTGCTTGTTGTGCCGCCCGTTCGCATCACGGAACCTGTGATTGCAGCCAGGCCAATCTTGTCGGCCGGCTCATAGATAGAACCGACCCGGATTCGGGCCGAGATGCTAATCAACGGAAGCTCGTGGTCCTCTACCAGAAACAGGCGCATACCGTTGGCCAAGATAATTCGCTCGACCTTTGGAATCTCAATTTCACCTAATTTGGGGTACTTTAGCTCTTTGTAATGCCCTGTATATTTTTGGGTACAGCTCGACGCGGCAAGGCACAACAAGACAGCCGGAATGATTAAAGCTCTAATTTTAGAAAACATACAGCCTCTCATTTTGATGCTCCTGTTAATATCAATTTTCAGCCGTGGTCGTCTCGATGACCCCGACCGTGCGATTTTTTTTCGTGAAACATTCTTTGGCAACGCGCTGGATATCTTCTGCTGTTACGTTGTCGATTTTGTCAAGCTGTCTGAAAAGATTACGCCAATCGCCGGTGACGACCTCATAGAACGTTATCTGCGAAGCGAGCCCCGAGTTGGATGCAAGCTGGCGAATCAGGCCCGCACGCGCACGCGTTTTTGCCTTGGCCAAATCTTCGGGCGATACCAATTCTGTCTTAAGAAGTTCTATCTCAGTATAGATGGCCTCCTCGCATTCCTGATTCGTATGGCCTTTAGCCGGCACGGCATAAAATAGAAACAGGCCCGGATATTTATTTCCGGGAAGGCCCTGAAAGCCGGAAGAGGCGACGGCAATCCTCTTTTCTTTGACGAGACTCTTATAGAGCCGAGATGTACGGCCCATGCCGACAATGTCTGTGATGGCGTCGAAGACCGCATCATCGGGATGATTAATCCCCGATTTATGATAGCCTATAAGGACAATTGGCTGTGCCAGGTCCTCCATGGTCACACGCCGCTGGCCGAGCTGGGGCGGTTCCACCGTTTCCACGGGCTCTGGCTTGGGGCCGACAGGTATGCGGCCGAAGTATTTTTCCGCCAAGTCCCTGATATGCTGAGGGTCCACGTCACCGACTATCGCAATCGTCAAGTTGCCGGGGCCGTAGTACTTTTTGAAGAACGCCTCCGCTTCCGCTCGGGTCATGGTCTGCAAATCGCTCATGTGTCCTATGACGTGCTCGCCATACGGATGCGCTTTATAAGCAATACCCAAAAACTCCTCCATCAGGCGTCCCTGCGGTTGACTTTCAATGGCCAATCGCCGTTCTTCCATCACCACATCCTTTTCCTTATAAAACTCCCTTATCACCGGATTGCAGAAGCGGTCCGACTCCATCAGCATCCAAAGCCGGGCTTTGTTCGAAGGAAGGCTGACGATATACTGGGTTGCGTCCCAGCTCGTGTAGGCATTGAAGCCCGCACTGCCGGCGTGTTTGTACACTTCCTCATACTCGTCGTGAACAAGATACTGCTGGGCCTCTTGTTGGGCTTCCTTGAGCTGCTTCTGTAACTGCTCCAGTCGGGCTTTATCCGCATGTTCGCCCTTTCTTAGCTCTTGCTTTATCGCATGAAATGCTTCGTCGATCTTCGCCATGACCTTAGTTTCTGCTTCGAAGTCTTTGGTGCCTATCACCTCGGTGCCTTTGAAGGCCATGTGCTCGAACAGATGCGCCATACCGGTGATTCCCTTGACCTCATCAACCGCTCCGACATCGGCGTAAGTGTGGAATGACACCACCGGCGCCTCGTGCCGTTCAAGCACCAGGAATTTAAGCCCGTTGGCCAGTGTAAATTCCGTCATCCTCTGCTCGAATTCCGCCAAATCTTGGGCTTGCACTAATGTCGGGGCCACGATGGCCACTGCAAAAAGCACAATGGCTATGCCACTTAGTTTTCGCATTGCATGCTTCATTTTACATACTCCTCTATTATTCCTGTTCATTCGCAACTTACCTAAACTGAGGAAAAGGTCATCTTATTCTTGCTGCACTATTATCAGTGTTAATGGCTTCATTTGTCAATGCCCGATGTGTTATTTTATTTCCGAAGGCGTATAGGTGTTTACATGAACCGAGAGAAATGCCGAAAAAAATAATATAATTGAAATTTCTCTTCTCGTTTTTTTGCCCTTAACAACTAAGAATATGCTTGATTTGGTTTAAGTAACTCGTATTTTTGCGCCCGGACTTAGAAAATGTCACTACTGAGTGACTCCAGTAATGCCCAACAAGTCAAGACAGAGGCTGACAAAGCAAGCACCAAAAGCGTTAGAACTACTTTAACCTTTATATTTCTAAGTGGACATAAAATCATTATTATGATCCAAATAACATCGAACCCTAAAACTGTAAGAACACCTCGCCAAGTAAAAAACCAGTCATCCATGAAATAATTTATTGGTTCGTATAACAATATAACGCCGATCGCGTAGACAATAGGGATTAGTACTACGATTGAAACGACCTTCCAGTGGCGTTGTAGTTTTTTCCTTTTATGGTCACGCATACCTGTTCTCCTGAATTCTGCACCAAGCATCCAGAAACCAATAAGTTAGAACCTGCTGATTTTCCAGCAGCTCAAAAAGAATTATTTCTTTCATCAAATATACTTTACTACACATTGAGAGCGTCTATAACAAGCAAGTCGATTAAAACGGCAGCAGACAAGGCAAGTACGAAAAGCGTCAAAACAATCTTGACATGTATTTTTTTAAGTGGCCATAACATCATTAGGATGACCCAAATAACATCAAAAACCAATACTATAGCAAATACCCGCGGAATAGAAATCCTTTCATATATATAAAATTCTATATGCCACAATAATGATTTAGAAGCGACTAAAAAGATTAAAGGTGTTAATAGCACGCCTCCCACATACCATAGTAGAATGTTTCTTTTTTTCACCTGCATCACTTTTTCTCCGAAATCTATACCTGATACATACATATTATTGACAAAGGCAACGTCCAAACAGACGAGCAAGCCTTTGCCTCTACGCTAATTGTACATAAAGTATACCGTCGCCTTACAGTCGGTGTCTACGGTCACGCGGACCCAGTGCGCCGAGAAGCCATCGGGGAATTCGTGGTGCACATATCCCTGGCTTTCAGCAGGAAGGCCAAGCACGCCTCTTGGCGTCTGGGGATTTCCTGACACGTCGAAACTCTTGTACGTTCTCCACGAGCCATTGCCCAGGAAGTCCACCTCGATAACAAACGTGACGCTTTTCTGTTGGTCGTGCACCAAGTGTACGACCTTCTTGTCAAAGCCGGTCATCAGAAACGGGTCGGACGGCGTACCTGCTTTTACGGGCGTCTGCCACCAGGGTCCTCCCCAGCCGGACGGTTTGCCCATATTCCAGAGGTCGTCGATGTTGCCGAACCACAATCCAGACTGCGGCTGGCCCTGGTCGTGGTCGAGCTGATTGCCGGCCATTACGAACAGGCCCCGCCAGTAGCAGAAGTCGGGAATGATGCGAAGATGGGTGCAGATGGGGCGAATCCCCCAGACCTTGCCTTCGTACACAAGCGCAGGCAGGTCGTAGAACATGCCGTGAATATCCATCAGCAGGCGCTCGGTTTGAGCGTGGCGAATCCGCATCCATTCTGTGTTCCATGCGTGGTCCCAGGAATGGCCGGCTTTGGGCAAAAGATAGCGCAGCCATTTGCCTTTGGCGAAAACGCGGAGCACGACGCTGGACTTTGTCCAGCCGGTGGCGTAAATCGCGTGGCCTCCATAGGTGCTGCCCTGTGCGCTGCCGTGGACTTCGACAAAAGGATTTCGCTCGATGATGGTCCATTTTTTGCCGTCCCACTCTGCCAGACGGCCGGCATCTCGTTGGCCGAGGAATTCCTTTTCATCATAACTATTGTTGGCGACGACAACCCGCCCCTGCCTGGTGTAGGCCCCTTTGAAGTGCGCCCCGGCGTTTTTGATTTCGAGCTCCTTGACGAGATTGAACAGCAGCTTTGCTTTGAGCGTTTTGACATCGACCTCCCAGAAACGACCTTCCATACCAAGGAAATATACCTTGTTCTTTGGGTCTGTCAGGTGTCGTATAGTTGCCGTCAGTCGGAATCTTTTTAGTGCCTCGATAGTGCGGACGTTACCATCGGCGTCGATGGCGTGCGGTCCTATGAATGCCTGGCCCGACGGCCAATGCGCCATACGGTTTGCAAACGTACCTGTAACCGACGCCGGGTGCTTCCGCATCGTCATATCATCGTTTATCTCATAAAGCCCCAAATCCTCGCCTTTGATGTGCGAGACATACCCGATTGCCCACAGCTTCTCTGCCCATGGTATCAGCGCACCTATTCCTGCCTCGGAGTCACTGCCGACGCCTTTGGCCATGACCGTCATCTTTGGAAACACGCCCTTTACCTGAACCGGCGGCTGTTTAGTACCTAACTTCTCTGCCGGCAAATTCTCCTTTGCATCTGCGCGGCTGAGAATTACACAGCAGACTATTATTAGAGCAATCACGTGCAAGAATGCGTTTTGCTTCATCGTTATCTCCTTCCAGATAAGTACTGCGTTTGCTTTGCGGGAGACGCTTTATGCTGACGGCAGCGGCCAGTTCTTCGACTGCGTGCGTGCCGTCTTCATATATTTTGCTATTTGAGCGACGATTTCCGGGTGTTGGTCAGCAACGTTGTGCTTCTCCCCGATGTCGGTCTTCATATTATAAAGCTCAATCGGTCCGTTTGGGTTCCTGGCCACGTTGAGCCGAACGCCCTTCCAGTCGCCCATCCGCACGGCCTGTTTCTTACCCTGCTCGTGAAATTCCCAGTAAAGGAACTTATGCTTCTTTTGCCTTTCAGGTTTACCTAAGAGTGTCGGAAGCATTGATATTCCGTCGATATCTTTCGGAGTCTTGAAGCCGGCCAGCTCGGCACAAGTCGGAAGAAGGTCCCAGAAGGCGGAGATGTGGTCCGTGACAGAGCCTGCCTTTATTTTGCCGGGCCAGCGGGCGAGCGTGGGGACACGAATGCCGCCTTCGTACAAGTCACGTTTGATGCCGCGTAATGGGCCGTTGCTGTTGTTGAAGTCCGGGTTGTTTCCACCCTCGCGGTGGGGGCCGTTGTCACTGGAGAACATCACAAGAGTATTCTTATCGAGACCAAGTTCCCTGAGCTTTGCAAACAATTTGCCGATGTCACCATCCATCCTTGTAATCATCGCGGCGTGACCCTTCTGCGGCTCGGGCCAGTCCTTGTCCCTGTAGATGCCGTAGTCGGGTACCTCCATGCCTTTTTGGCGGGCTTCATTGTTGGCGTGTGGGATAGTGAAGGCCAGGTACAGGAAGAAGGGATTATCTTTGTTTCGCTCAACGAAGGACAAAGCTTCTTTGGCACATAAATCGTGCGAATACTCGACTTTCTTCGTAGCCACCCCACCGGGCGGATTTGCCGACTTTACTTCGTTTTTCAACTGGACTTTTTCCTCGTTGCGCCACAAGTATTTGGGGTAATAATTGTGGGCGTGCCTTTGATTGAGATACCCGAACCAATAGTCGAAGCCCTTTTTGTTGGGGATGCCGGTGCTGCCGGGCTCACCGAGGCCCCACTTGCCGACGATTCCGGTTGCGTACCCACTCCTTTTCAACAGCTCGGCGACAGTAACGTCCGAAGGCCGCAGCGGTACGCGGGCATTGCCGCGGACCAGGCAGTGCCCTGTGTGCAGGCCGGTCATCAACACGCACCTCGACGGCGCACAGACTGTGCTGCCGGCATAGTGCTGCGTGAAGCGCATCCCCTC
>Ga0307379_10009106_pt1 | contig 13309 bp, 9 predicted proteins | sample UN2MG_FD_202237 | JGI IMG/M metagenome (GOLD analysis project Ga0307379, IMG submission 202237) | Soil microbial communities from Risofladan, Vaasa, Finland - UN-2 | ecosystem: Environmental > Terrestrial > Soil > Coastal area > Acid sulfate soil | place: Finland: Risofladan, Vaasa | collected...
GGGTCACCAGCTCAATTGCCGATGCGGCGACGGACGTGTGGATGCTGGACGGCTTCTCCCCGGCAGACGTCCCCGTGCAGATGTCCAAGCTGCCCATAGGAACCGGCGGGAGCTTTGTTCTCGATCAGCCGGGCTTCTTCTCGCTGAAGGCGAACGCTTACTCCGTTTCTCCAGGGCTCTCTGAGTCGTACCCATCCGACGGCTATGTCTATGCTCCCTTGCACGGCCCATGCAGTGACGTAGCCCGCAAGATAGTGAAGAAATATGGCGGCGATCCGAACACGGCCCGCGAGAAGATCCAGCGGCTGCTGTGGGGGATCAGCTCCCTGTCTAACCTCGGTGACCTCGCGCCCGACATCCGAAGCATGGCCTACGACTGTCTATCCGAGCAGGAGTGCAAGCTTGTTGATAGCACCGGGCTCGGGAGTGTATACGATCTGGTCAAGAATATATCGAGCATCGAGGGGTCGCCCATTGACTTCTTCGACCCTTCGTCACAGGTAGTGGATAAGCTGTCCGAGAATGCCCGAAGCGTCTTGCAAGCCGAGTGGAGACTGCGTGAAATGCTCAAGGACGCCGGCGCCACATACTCCGCGCTGGAGGCCGAAGCAATCAGGCCTGGGAGACTGAAGGCGGAATCCGCCAGCAGAGAGATACCTGTCGGGCGCTGGTCATATCACCCAAACGGCTACTTCATTCGCTATATGCCGGCGGACTACACCACCGTTCGAGTCCAGGTCTCCCTGCCCAGATTCTGCACTGTGGAGCGCGATTCGCTCGGTCGGATTACCAAGATCGCCGGCGATTCCGGCGACCGCATAGATATCGGCTATGACGACCAGGCTGAGACCGCCGGTGATGGATCGGGAGTGAAGGCCTATCCGTTTACCCATGCTGCTTTCGCGCGCACTCTTCCTCTTTCCCCGGATCTGGTGGTGACCCAGGGGATGAGGGTCGAAGGGAACGGATTCGCCATCGTCGGCATGCCGTCGAAGAAGAAGTGCGACAAGTGGAGCCCCGGCAAGCTCGCAGGTCTCGCAGACCGCTATCACCTGGCATACGAAAGCTGGGAGAGCATCGAGAGTGTGCTGAAAGGCGCATCCGGTCTTCGGCCGAGTGGGAGTCAGCCCCACCCATCGGGGAGCGAGCAGGAACTCATAGACCTCGCCGGCTGCATCCTGGGGCTGAAGTCCATGATCGCCGATTCATCGGCGGCTAAAGACACCTGGGCGGCCGACCACTTATCTCTCGCTTATGAGGCCTGGGAGGACGCTTTCTGCAAGCTGGCGGGCGACCGCCATGGGTCGAGTGCGCGAGCGGAGTTCGATCCGTCGGACGGCGTGGCAGTCCCCGGTGATGGAGCGAGTCAGTGTCTGATGGTATCCTCAGCCCCCGCAAGCCCGCGTTTCCCGCTTCCTGCCGGCATCCCGGAATGGGCGCTCTCCATGATGATGTCCGAGCCGGAGGATCGGGAGAATGACTGCAAGACGGCGAATCTCTGTCTCCAGACCCTGAAGTCTGTCCGGCAGGCGTTCGCGGATACCGAACCTGCGAAGGGAGAGGACTCGGCGGCATACATCAAGCGCATGGAGACGAAGATCGAGGAGAGTCAGGGATTCAGTGATTGCAGATTCGCGGCCTCTTTTGGAATTGTATCCGAGGATTGCGCTCCGCCGATCGGCGATTTCGGAAACGGAAAGCCGGATATATTTCTCACGGCAGGAAAAGCACATGCGAAATGTCATGAAGAAACCTGTCGGACGGTCCGACTGCAGGGCGGGACTTTGGCAGACTGGCTTAAAAACGCGAAGAACTACCAGCAAGCTGAGATCAAGGCATTGGATGCGCAGATCGCCGAATTCGATAATTGGTGCCTCATGCGCGGGTGCGCGGGCTTCCTTCAGGAAGACGATTCCGATAGCTGAATCCCTCCAGAGTTGAGCCGAATCTGCCGAGAATGGAGGTGTATAGGCTTATCAACCCCTTAATGGAGAAGGAAGGCCCATGTCTAAAGCGTCTTTCCTATTTACCGAATTGCTTGATCATGCGGGGGACCTGGATATCCAGATCCGCTGGCAGGGCGGCATCCCGATAATCGATGTCAAGGGGGATGTGGACAAGTTCACCTGCACGAAACTCCGGCAAACGATCCACAAACTGCTTCAGGATGGAGAGCGCCAGATAGTCATCCGCATGGAGAATGTGGACTATATAGATAGCTCAGGCCTTGGCAGCCTGGTCCGCGGATTCCTGAGCGTCAGCAGGGAGAATGGGGAACTGGCGATCTCCGGTGCAAGCCCCCGTGTGCGAAAAGCCCTGGCCGTGACCGGCCTGAGCTCGCTCATCCCGCTTCTCGATGACGAGGCAGTCACCCTCGGCAGTCTCACCCCGGAAGAAGAGCTTCCTCTGGCAGCATAGCGCCAAGGCGACGCGGCGACTGGGCGACACGGCGACGCGGCGACCGAACCCCCTATACCGAACTTCCAACTTTGGACACGGATTGTTCACGCCAGTTCACAGCATTTCACGGAAAATTAGGCGGTCGTTCACGGTTCATGGTGCTTTGTGCTTAGTGCGGGGGAAAGGGCGAACGGAAGTTTTCTCAAAGAATTCACAGAATTTACATTCGAAAAGGCCTCCTAACTCGCCTATATTATTGGGAGGCATTCGATTTCAGATTTCAGATTGAAGGGAGGGGAAACCGCCGCCGATGAGCGGAGATAGACGCCGATGGGATTGTAGCGCCGGCAGCTTGCCGGCAATCCGGGTGAACACAGATTGCACAGCCAGACACAAGCGTGGGGCAGGAATCGGGTCGGTTGCCGGTGAAATGTGAGCCGTATACAAGGAGCTACCCATGCCCGATGTCCCTCCGAAAATTGTTGAACTCGTCGAGCGGTTTGACCGCAACCGCCAGCAGTACACCAAGGCCTACAACGAGGCCCAGACTCGCACCGAGTTCATTGATCCCTTCTTCGAAGCGCTGGGATGGGACATGACGAACAGGAGCGGCTACGCCGAAGCCTACAAGGATGTCATCCATGAGGACGCCATCAAGGTCGGCGGCTCGACTGAAGCGCCCGACTATGCCTTCCGTATCGGCGGGACGCGCAAGTTCTTCGTAGAGGCGAAGAAACCCGAAGTGAGCGTGGAGTTCGATAATCGGCCTGCCTACCAGCTTCGCCGCTATTCCTGGAGCGCGAAGCTCCCGCTTGCCATCCTGACCAACTTCATGGAATGCGCCGTCTATGACTGCCGCTTCCCTCCAAAGGACACCGACAAGGCCAGCCTTGGGCGGATAATTTACTTGAAGTATAACGACTACATGGAGCGATGGTCTGAGATAGCCGGAATCTTCGCGAAGGAGGAGGTCCTCCGCGGCTCGTTCGACCGCTATGCCGAGTCCACGAAGGGCAAGCGCGGGACCGCCGAGGTGGACACGGCGTTCCTGGCTGAGATCGAGCGATGGCGCGAATTGCTGGCACATAACATTTTCCTTAGAAACCCGGGCCTGGGTGTTCAGAGCTTGAACTTCGCGGTCCAGCGGATTATTGACCGCGTAATCTTCCTCCGCATGTGCGAGGATCGGGGCACCGAGGTTTACGGCACACTTCAGCCGCTTTCGCAAGGTAAGAATGTATACGCTCGTCTTTGTCAGCTTTTTCTCACGGCGGATGACCGGTATAACTCAGGCATCTTTCACTTCAAGCTGGAAGGTGGGCGAGCAGAGGGTCCTGATGAGCTTACGCTCGGACTGAAGATAGATGATGACATCCTCAAGTCCATTCTGAAGCAGCTCTATTATCCCCAGAGCCCTTACGTTTTCTCGGAGATCCCCTCGGACATCCTTGGCAGCGTCTACGAGCAGTTCCTCGGCAAGGTGATCGTCCTGAAGTCGCCCACGAATGCTACAGTCGAGGAGAAGCCGGAGGTTAAGAAGGCGGGCGGAGTCTACTACACTCCAACCTACATTGTGGATTACATCGTCAAGAACACGGTTGGCAAGCTGTGCGAAGGCAAGACCCCAAAGCAGGTATCCAAGCTGAAGATTCTCGATCCGGCATGCGGTTCCGGCTCGTTTCTCATTGGGGCGTACACCCATCTTCTGACCTGGTACAGAGATCGGTATGTGGAAGACGGCCCGGGTAAGCACAGGAGGGAGATTTACCAGGGGCGAGGCGGCCAGTGGTTTCTGACCTCCACAGAGAAGAAGCGCATACTGCTCAATAACATCTATGGTGTTGATATAGACAGCCAGGCGGTGGAGGTCACCAAGCTGAACCTGCTGCTGAAGGTCCTGGAGGATGAGACACAGGAGACCATCCAGCATACCCTAGCCGGGCTTCACGAGCGGGCGCTGCCTGATCTGGGCAACAACATCAAGTGCGGCAATTCGCTGATTGGCAGCGACTTCTTTGAGGGCCGCCCACCGGACGAGATCTCGGATGAGGAGCGCTCCCGTATAAACGCATTTGATTGGGACCGGGAGTTCGCCGACATCATGAAGGGTGGTGGCTTCGATGCGGTGATCGGCAACCCGCCGTACATATTTACGAGAGATAAAGGCTTTACCTCTAGAGAAAAAGCATACTACGTGGCGCACTATGAGAACCACTTCTATCAGCTCAACACCTATGTGCTCTTCATTGAGGAGGGTCGCAGACTCCTGACGGCTGGCGGTCGGCTTGGATTGATAGTCCCTAACAATTGGCTTTCCATTGTTTCGCTGAAGAGCTTCAGGGACTTTCTTCTCACCCACACCGGAGATGTGGCTGTAGTCAATAATAGGTTTAAGGTGTTTGCTGGGGCGAACGTGGATACTTCCATAGTCAGTTTCTGCAAGTCGGCGGCAACTGATCTCCTGCTAATGGAGTCAGACGCCCCCAATCGCTACAGGGTAGTCTCCAGGGTCGGCGCGTCTGAGGCATTGCGCTCGCCCATTATACGATTTGGGGAAACATGCCGCCCTGATATCAGCCAGCTAGTGCAGAGGATTGGTATCGACAATCCGATGCTCGGCGAAGTGGCGGTAGTCAAGGCCGGCCTCAAAGCCTATGAGACCGGCAAAGGGAGTCCTCCTCAAACCGATGAGATGAAAAAAGGCAGGGTTTACCATTCAACAACCAGAGGGGATGGCGGTTACCGTGTTTACCTGGACGGTCAGGACGTTAGGCGGTACCAAGTAAGATGGTCGGGAGCATTCCTTAAGTACGGGGATAACCTGGCAGCACCACGGCAGCCAGGTCTTTTCGACGGCGTCAGAATACTAGTCCGCCAGATACCATCTAGACCCCCGTATTGTGTTAACGCCGTGATAGTGAATGGTGAGGAACTAAACGACATAAACAGCATGATAGTGAGGAGCTCGAGCTCCCTCTGCAATCGTTATATCTTGGGCCTGTTGAACTCACGACTGCTCAGTTTCTGGTTTCAGTGCGCTTTTGAAAAGTTTCAAAGGGCCATCTTCCCGCAGTTCAAAGTAAAGGAGCTCGCGGAGTTTCCAATTCGCGCCATCAACTTCGATGACCCGGAGGACAAGGCCCGGCATGACCGGATGGTGAAGCTGGTGGAATCAATGCTCACCCTGCATAAGAAGCTGCCGGAGGCGAAGACGCCGGACGAGAAGACCCGAATCCAGAGGCGGATTGACGCCACCGACCGGCAGATCGATGCCCTGGTCTACGAACTCTACGGCCTGACGGAAGAAGAGATCAAGATCGTCGAGGAAGCGACCTAGGGTAGGAGAGCAGACTAAGATAGCCTGCGGTCGGACCAGTCTGACAGATAGGACCAGTCGGACGAGGTCAGATGGGCAGGACGGGTCGGACGAGTCGGACAAGGATACAAGTCGGACGGGTAGGGCAGGTCGGACAGGTAGGACTTGTGAAAGGGGATCAGATGCCGGACGATCATTCTCTCCTCCCGCCGCATGGCGGTTACCAGAAACTGCGCAGCTTCCAGGCGGCTCAGATAGTCTACGACGCCACGGCGGTATTCTGCGAGCGATTCGTTGACAAGCGGTCTCGTACCCATGACCAAATGATACAAGCCGCCCGCAGCGGTGTGCGCAACATCGCCGAAGGAAGCATGGCCTCGGCGACCTCCAAGAAAACCGAGATAAAGCTCACTAATGTGGCCCGGGCAAGCTTGGAGGAACTGTTGTTGGACTACAAAGATTTCCTTCGACACAAGCGACTCCCGATCTGGGAGAAGGAATCGCTGGAAGCCCTAGCCGTGCGAGGGAAGTATCGGTCGGACAGGTCGGACAGGTCGGACAGGTCGGACGAGTCAGACCCGTATGACATCCGGACTGCGTCCGCCGAGGTTGCGGCGAATACGCTAATCTGCCTGATCAATCAGGCCAGCTATCTTCTTGGCCGGCAGCTTCACAACCTGGAGCAGAAGTTCCTTGCGGAGGGCGGCTTCACAGAACGGCTATATCGCGAGCGCCGGGTCAGGCGGAATCCAGAGTCGGACACGTCTGACTAGTCGGACAAGTAGGACGAGTCGGAGGGGTCAGACAGGTCCCCGACAGATCGGGGCAGGCAGGACGGGTCGGCATGCTCAGCCCTTGATTCCGCTCAGCTTGATTCCTTCGACGAAGTAGCGCTGGTTGAAGAGGAAGAGCAGGAGCACGGGGATGAGGGCGATCATCGAACCGGCCATGAGCTGGGTGTAGTTGGTCGCATGTTGCCCGACGAAGTACCGCAGGCCAATCGGCAAGGTCCGCTGCTGCTCGGTGATTGTGACGACGAGCGGCCACATGTAGCTTCCCCAGAACCCCATGAAGGTGAACGTGCTCAGAGTCGCGAGCGCGGGCTTGCTGAGCGGCAGAATGATCCTTGCCCAGATGCCGATATACCCCGAGCCGTCAATCTTCGCCGCGTCCTCCAACTCGCTCGGCAGCCCCATGAAAAACTGCCTAAGCATGAAGGTCCCATACGCGCTGAAGATGCCGGGGACGATCAGCGCCTGATAGCTGTTGATCCAGCCCATGTGCTTCATGATGACGAACACCGGGATCATGGTGACCGACCCGGGGACCATCATGGTGGCGAGATAGGCGAAGAAGAGCTTGTCTCGGCCGGGGAAGGTCAGCCGGGCGAAGGCATAAGCCGCCATCGAGCTTGTGAGCACCTGGCCGAAAGTCCCGACAACCGCCACAAAGATGGACGATAGATAGAGCCGGAAGAAATTGATCTCATGCCACGCATCGGGATAATTGCCCCACCAGGCGCGGATCTTCTCACCGCCCAGCATGGAGTCCCGCCAGAACAAATGCGACGGCAGGAAGTTGAGCCCTCCACCGCTCGCGAACACCTCGTTCGGCTGCTTGATGCTGGTGCTGATCATCCACAGGAAGGGGAGGATCATGCTGATCGCGCCGAGGCCGAGTATGGCATAGAGGGCAATCCTCGTGCTGCGCCTGAGCCTATTCATAGGTCACCACCTTCCCGCCGACCCTCCATGTGAGCAGTGTGAGGACGAGGATCACCGCGAATATGAACCACGCGATGGCGGAGGCGTAACCCATGTTGAACTTCTCGAAGGCGGTCTGGTAGAGGTAGTACTCGACGGTCGTGGTGCTACCGGCCGGGCCTCCGCCGGTCATGACGTTTGCGGTCATGAACCCGCCCTGGAAGCCGCCGATGATGCTCATCACGAGGATGAAGAAGGTCGTGGGGCTGATCATCGGCCAGGTGACCGCCCAGAACTTCGCCCATCCACTCGCGCCGTCAATCTCCGCCGCCTCGTAATAGGAGCTTGGGACGCCCTGAAGCGCGGCCAGGTAGAGGATCATATTGTACCCCCCCAAGCCCCCCCAGAGACCCAAGAGCAACAGCGAGGGCTTCGACCAATGGACGGTGCCGAGCCAGTCGGGCGGATTGGCGAAGAAGCCGCTCACCCTGCTGAGATAGGTGTACTCCCCGACCATGCGGATGAGCTTATTGATAAGGCCGATATCGGCGTTGTACAGGTATTTCCAAAGGATGAGGAGCGCGACGCCGGAGCAGACCGCCGGGAGGAAGTAGATCGTTCGGAGAATGACGATCCCCTTGAGCTTCTGGTTCATCATGAGTGCGACAATCAGGCTGCCGGCCATACCGAGGGGGATGGCGGCCATGAGAAAGACCGTGTTGTAGACGTACTGCCAGAAGAACGGGTCATTGGGCACGAGGCGTCCGCCCTCCCGATGCATCCAGAGCAGGCTGCTGAAGTTCTCCATGCCCACCCAGAACGGCTGCTTGAAGATATTCCAGTGGGTGAACGCCATGATGAGCGAGAGTACGACCGGTATGCTCGTGAACGCCAGGAACCCGAGGAAGTTCGGGATCAGGAAGCCGTATGCGGCGAGAGTTTCGCGTCTTTTTCCGGATATGGGTCTCATGGGTCTTATGGATCTCATGGGTTAGTCCAGGAAATTCGGATTGGCCAGGTTTCGGCGGATGATGGCGTTTATCCGCTCGGCTATTCTATCGCAGGCCTGATCGGGCGTCTGCTGCTTGAGCCACATTTTGTCCAGCTCCATTGACATGATCGCCGACACGTCAAGATTGTTTATATAGGGCGAATACTCCTGAACCCTGGCGTACTTCATCTCGTCCAGGTGGAGCTTGTTGTTCTTTTCGTTCGGGTACTCAGGATTCCAGAAAAATGCCTTATTGATCCTTGGATCATTCAAGCTCGGCATGCCATCCCCATAATTCGCCACAAGGAGCTGATTGTCCATGCTGAGCAAGTGCTTGATGAATGTGATCGCCTCATCTTTGTGGCGGCACGTCTTGGGAATCGAGTAGCACTTGCTCGCAAGAAGGGTGACTCGATTCGGCCCGTGGGGAACGCTGACTACGTCCCAATCAAGGTCTTTCTGCTCGCGATATTGGATGGCCAGCCATCGGCCTGAGATGTTCATTGCGATTCGCGACTCCCGGAATAGAAGGGCATCGCCGCCCCACGCGCCGGTCGGGGCCATGCTCTGCGCCTCGCTGGTAGTGGGTGTGACGTGGTACTTCAGCTTGAGGTCGGCCCAGAATCGGACGCCCTTCTTGACCGCCTCCGAGTTCATGAGGCAGGTCTTGCCGTTGGGGCTGAATAGGTGACCGTCGTACATCCAGATGAAGAACCACCAGTCGTAGTTGCCGACATAGAGGCCCTTGCGGTCAGGGACTCTTCGCCCGCGAACGGTCTTGTATGTCGTCAGCTTCTTGGCAGTCTCGAGGCACTCGTACCACGTCCAGCCGGGCTTGGGGTAGGGGACGCCCGCCTCGCGAAAGAGCTTCCTGTTGTAGAACAGGACATACGGGCCGCAGTTCTCCGGGATGCCAACGACCTTGCCCTGGTAGTAGATATAAGGCGCGAGATTGGGATAAAGCCGGTCAACCGGGAGCTTGTACTTGTCCACGTACGGCCGGAGGTCGAGCAGGACGTCGTTCTTGGCGAACAGGCGGATTGACTGGGGATCATAGATCGCCATGACGTCGGGAGGCACGTCGCCCGCGAGTTGGGTGAGGAGTCGCTGAGCCTCAGCGCCGGGGTCATTGATGACCTCGATGTTGGGATGTAACTTCTCAAAGAGCTTGATCTGCTCCTTCCGAATGGGGTTGGGGTCTACGCACCATCGGATGACGGTCTTGCCCTTGATCCTGGGGTTGGCGGTCGCGACGAGATAGACGCCCATGACGATGGTGAGGGCAATGGCGGCTACCACGCCGGTGATCGTGATTATTCTGCTGAGCCTCTCATCCCTCATGTCTCAATCATAACTGAACAGTAGGGTTTAGGCAAGGTGGGACTGCAAAAATGGAAAGGCCTGTTGTTTGACTTTCGGTGTGCATCGTGGTATAATCCTGGTAGCTGTAAGGTTCTTGCAGCCCAAAAGAGAATATAGACGCCGAGTTTCTGCAGAGAAAACGGGGGAACCCATCCTGGTATTCTTGGGGCGTGTCGCGCAGATTGCGCGTAGGACAACTCTTCCAGTCCAAGCCCGTCAGCTAACCCCGTAGGCGTAGTGTGAAGAGAGGATTAGCCGAAACACGACCGGACTACACGGCCGGTACGGTCATGCTAATTGAGTCATGGTCATCCAGACCATGATTTGCTAGTGACCTCAATGGAGCCCTCAAGCGGCTCCGCAATCCTCTATTGAAGCCCTTCCTGGGCGCCTTTGCGCGTGATTGCGCCCTGACCGGGATGTTTCCTCCTTGGGTTGTACATAGACGCGACTCACATGCCGTTGATTGCCCGAATTCGGCAATCCGGCAAAGGAGGGACAACTAATGATCGATTTGAGCAGCAAACAGACTGACCTGGTCAGGCAATTGGATCCCGAAGCACGGGATTCGGACTGGCTTGACTGGCGTTGGCAGTGCATTCATTCTATTCGGGACATTGACACATTCGAGTGCCTGACAGGCATTCGGTTCGACGCCAATGAGCGGCGACAACTGGACGAGACGATCTCGCGGTTCCCATTGTCAATCACTCCGTACTACCTCTCCCTTATTGACCGGCAAGACTTCAGGAACGATCCGATCTTCAAGCAGTCGTTCTGCTCACCGTCCGAGTTGAGGGTGACCGACTGTGACATGGTGGATCCACTGGCGGAGGATAGGGACAGTCCGGTACCCTTGATCACTCATCGTTATCCTGACCGCGTGCTGTTCCATGTTAGCAACGTCTGCGCCATGTACTGCCGGCATTGCACGCGAAAGAGGAAGGTCGGCGACAGGGACCATATCCCGAGCAGAGAAGCCATTCGCCAGGGAATCAAGTACATAAGCAACACGCCGGCAGTGCGTGACGTGCTCCTTTCCGGCGGAGACCCGTTCCTGCTCCCGGACGACTATCTGGAATGGATACTCTCCGAGGTGAGGGCAATCCCGCATGTCGAGATTATCCGAATCGGAACGAGGACTCCCGTCGTGTTGCCTTATCGCATCACTGATAAGCTGGTGAGGATGCTGCAGAAGCACCATCCGCTCTGGATCAATACGCACTTCAACCATCCCAGGGAGATGACGAAGTCGGCGCAAGAGGCGCTAGCGAAGCTCGCGGACGCCGGCATCCCGCTGGGCAATCAGTCGGTGCTTCTGGCCGGTGTGAACGACTGCCCGCGCATCATGAAGGAGTTGGTCCACAGGTTAGTCAAGAACCGCGTGCGGCCTTACTACCTGTTTCAGTGCGACCTCTCCGAGGGTCTGTCGCACTTCCGCACTCCAGTGGGCAAGGGTATCGAGATCATAGAGAGCCTCATCGGGCATACCAGTGGGCTTTGCGTGCCTACTTATGTCATTGACGCTCCTGGCGGCGGGGGCAAGATACCGGTCCTGCCGAACTACTTGATCTCGTGGTCTACGAACAAAGTGGTGCTCCGCAACTATGAGGGTGTCATTACGACATACAAGGAACCGGATTCCTACGAGCCGGTGTTCTGCGATCGAAACTGTAAGGATTGCAGGCTGCAGTTGAGGATGGCCGGACCGGATGAGTATGACTCAGTCGGTATCGGCAAGCTTCTGGCTGATTACGATCCTGCGATTGCACTTACCCCTGAGAACAACGAACGGCTGGCTCGGAGGGAAGAGTAGTTGCATGCGATAGACTATGGAATCCTGATTCTATATATGGCCGGCGTGATGGCGATAGGCTACTACCACTTCCGGCGTAATAAAAACGCCGAAGACTACTATGTGGGAGGCAGGTCTATCAGCAGCCATCACGTCGGCCTTTCAATCGTCGCCACTGATGTCGGCGGCGGATTCTCCATCGGTCTGGGCGGACTCGGATTTGCCATGGGTTTATCAGGCAGTTGGCTGCTCTTTACGGGTCTGGTCGGCGCATGGCTCACCGCGGTCCTCATCATTCCGAAGGTCAAGGCCATAGATGTCGAACACAACATGTTCACCTACCCGGATTTCCTGCGCTTCCGCTTCAATGAGCGAGTGGCTCTTGTGGCGGCGCTTATCTCGGGAATAGGCTATCTCGGGTTCACCGGAGGCCAACTTCTCGCAGGCGCCAAACTCGCCTCCTCCACTATGTTCAGCAGTGCGCCGTTCGGTCTGAATCCACTTATGTTCTCGCTCTACGTCATCGCGGCAGTTGCAGTCGGCTACACGGTGATCGGAGGATTGAAGGCGGTCATCTACACTGACACCGTGCAGTGGATCATCCTCCTCGGAGGTCTGATCCTCGTTACCATACCCGTGACGCTGCATAAGCTTGGCGGATTCCACGTGCTGAGAGCATCATTGCCGCATGAGTACTTCTCGCTCACGAATATCAGCCTGGTGCAGGCCATCAACTGGCTGGTGACGATTGTGCCCATCTGGCTGGTTGCCATGACGCTCTACCAGCGCATGTACGCATGCAAGGATGTGAAGGAGGCGAAGAAGGCCTGGTTCATCGCGGGGATCTTCGAGTGGCCGGTAATGGCGTTCATGGGCGTTCTGCTCGGCATGTGCGCGAAAGTGCTTTTCCCGTCGGTCGAGGCCGAGATGGGGCTGCCGACGCTCATCAAGGAGATCCTGCCGATTGGCGTAACCGGGATCGTCGTTGCCGCCTATTTCTCGGCCATCATGTCTACGGCGGATAGCTGTCTCATGGCTTCCTCGGGGAACTTCGTGAACGATCTGATCCAGCGCCATATGATGAAGGGCGCATCGGATCGAACCATCATGCGGCTTTCAATGCTGGTCACACTTGTCGTCGGGATGCTGGCAGTCCTTATGGCCAGCCGCTTCACGAAGGTGCTGGATGTGATTCTCTACGCCTACTCTTTCATGGTGGCGGGCCTATTCGTCCCAACTCTCGGGGCGTTTTTCTGGAAAAAGAGCAGCTCGACGGGCGCGTTTTGGGGGATGATATCGGGGGGAGTATTCACGCTGAGCATGCTCTTTGCCGGAGTGAAGCCCTTGGGGCTGGATCCGTGTTTCTACGGCATTCTGCTCTCCGCAGCAACCTTTATAACTGTGTCTCTGAGGGTGCCTGATAGAGCGTCGGTTGCCCATTCAACAATCAAGGAATCAACATGTATGACACGATAACGAAAATCAACGGCACGCTTATTCAGCACGGGACGTTCAATAACCGCGTTTACATAATGAAGCTGGCAGATAGTCGCGTGTCGGAAACAATTCAAGAGATAGAGAAGCTTATCAAGGAAAATGAGTACACCAAAGTGATTGGCAAGATTCCGATATGGGCCCGATCGACCTTCGAGAAGATGGGCTACAAGGTCGAGGCCTCGATCCCCAACTTCTATCATGGGAGCGAAGATGTCTTCTTCATGGCGAAGTACTTCCTTTCAGAG
>Ga0307379_10009107_pt1 | contig 13308 bp, 6 predicted proteins | sample UN2MG_FD_202237 | JGI IMG/M metagenome (GOLD analysis project Ga0307379, IMG submission 202237) | Soil microbial communities from Risofladan, Vaasa, Finland - UN-2 | ecosystem: Environmental > Terrestrial > Soil > Coastal area > Acid sulfate soil | place: Finland: Risofladan, Vaasa | collected...
TCAGGCGAGAGAGACTTTGCCTGTACTGGCAAATCCCGCCGTGGTTCGAGTACGCAGCTGCAGCACTTCCCAGCTTGTGGCGGGCGCCCCATAACCCGTTACTACACAAGGCATTAATGGTTCAGTGTGCCATCAGATCGTGCCGGATTTCGGGGTGAGGATGGGATCGCTGTTGGTAGTGCCGAGCCGTGCCACCGTTTGAGGCTGGGCCATCGATTTGTAAGAATCGGCACTTTCGTTCATGTCGAGTCGCCGGATTCAGCTATGGTTGCTCGCAAGAATATCGCAAGACGTTCCTTCAGTCAGGACCTTCCGCCAGAAGCTCCGCCAGTTGAGGAAAGCCGGCACCACAAACCGCATCGCATGGAAGGCGTGAACAAGCTCGTGTGCAAGCACGCACTTCAGGCGGTTGTACTCTACGTCCTGATCTTCCAGGGCCTCACGGCGTACAACAATGCCCGCAAGCAAGGCAGCCGGGCCAGCAGGTTCGGATTCCTGGGGCCAAAGCACCTCACTGGCATTGCTTCGGTAATATGCCACAAAATGACCAGCTCCTCACTTGGAAGCGATGCAGATATTTTGACACGCATTGGCCCGCTTTACCAACGATTTCGCCGTCTTGCCACGGTTCGCTTCGGAATGTATCTGGTTGCGAGGGTGCGATGACCGGGAACCAGCCGGGTAGCCTCCATGACCTCGGCAAGACGCCGCTTGCCATCATCGGTCTCCCGTCGGGCTTTGAGCTGTTCAGGTGTGGCGCGCATAGTGGGTTCCTTACGGCTTCGGCCTCTGCTCGCGTGCGGCGGCGAGCTTGGCGTCGCGGGCCGCCAGGATCGATTCGGCCCGGCCTTCGAGGTTGTCCTTGGGGGCGATGTAGTCGATGGCGCTGTGCAGCCGCACGGTGTTGTAATGCACGACCCATTGCCCCACGATCCGGCGGCCGTCCTCGAGCGAAAGCGGCGTGCCCGGACGGATGCATTCCGTTTTCAGCGTGCCGTGCCACCGCTCGATTCTGCCGTTGCTCTGCGGATAGTACGGCGAGGTTTTCACGTGCGTCATTCCGCACTGGCGGATGAACGCGTTGAAGTCGCGGGCGATGAATTGCGGGCCGTTGTCGGAGATGAGCCGCGGCTTGGCGTCGGGGAATTTTTCGACTGCACGCTGCACGATTGTCTCGGTGTCGCGCTCGGTCATCCGCTCGCGAAGATCCCAGTGTACGATGTAGCGGCTGAAGTTGATATACGGGCACCCTTTGACCTTAGACCTATTTTTGCTTGCAATCCTGAAAACATGGTGTATAATCCCCATAGAGACACCATCGTTGCCGCACCGGAAGTCCCTTCCGCCGGCGTCCATCACTCGCTCTGCAAGAGGAACGGCTATTTCAGGAGGAAACCCATGAGCCGCATGCCCATCGTTCTCGCAGTTCTGTTCTCGTGTCTGCTCGCCGCTTCCCCCGCATCGAATGCGGAGGATGTCGTTACCGAGCCGATCCGCACGTTCACCGGGCACACGAACTATGTCATGTCCGTCGCCTTCTCGCCCGACGGCACAAATGTGCTCACGGGAAGCCTCGACTACACCGCGCGCCTGTGGAATGCCGCCACAGGCGCGCAAATTCGCACATTCTCCGGGCACACGTATCCTCTCTCTTCCGTCGCCTTCTCGCCGGACGGCACGAAGGTGCTGACAGGAAGCGCAGACGACACCGCCCGCCTGTGGAATGCCGCCACGGGCGCGCACATCCGCACGTTCACCGGGCACACGAACTATGTCTGGGCCGTCGCCTTCTCGCCCGACGGCACGAAGGTGCTCACCGGAAGCTACGACAAGACCGCCCGCCTGTGGAATGCCGCCACGGGTGCGCACATCCGCACGTTCAGCGGGCATACGCAATATGTCTGGTCCGTCGCCTTCTCGCCCGACGGCACAAATGTGCTCACGGGAAGCTACGACAAGACCGCCCGGCTCTGGGATGCCGCCACGGGCGCGCATATCCGCACCTTTGCCGGGCACGCGGGCGGCGTCTGGTCCGTCGCGTTCTCGCCCGACGGCACGAAAGTGCTCACGGGAAGCTATGACAACACCGCCCGGCTGTGGGCTGCGGGGTTCGACTTGCTCGTCCGCTCCAACCCGATCACTGGGGTCTCCATCGGAGGCGATGCACCTGGCGTTACGGACTTCACCAAGCTTTTCAGCCAAGCGAGCCAGAGCGTAACGCTCACCGCGCCGCCAACTACGTTGAGCGGCGCCGTCCGTTACGATTTCATCCGCTGGGAGATCGACGGCCAGCAGCAGCCGGCAGGCCAGCTTTCGGCGCAGTTCACCGTGGATCACTCGATGACGGCACTCGCGGTGTATGAGATCAGGAAGCATACCCTCGCCGTGAACTCCCAGCCGGTAACCGGCGTTTCCATTGGCGGGGGAGCAACAGACTACTCGCTCGTGGTCGACGATCAGCAGACCGTCAACCTCTCTGCACCGGCCGGCCTCTTCCAGAACTTAGTAGCCTACAGCTTCGCCTTCTGGAAGATCAACGGTACGCCGCAGCCGCCCCGCCAGACCGATATCGAAGCGCATATTGAGGCCGATACTACCGTCGAGGCCGTCTATGAGCTGTTCGGGGATGTGGACATTGATTGCCGTGTGACCATCCTCGACCTCATCTTCATCCGCAACCGGCTGAACGCGGGCGTCGGCACAGACGGCAATTGGAGAGCCGATGTGAACCAGGACGGTAAGATCAACATCCTCGACCTCATCCACGTGAGGAACAAGCTGTACTCGGCCTGCCCGTAGGAAGTCCAAAGTCCAGGGCCTAGGATACAGGATTTCGCGCCACCCGCGCAGCGGGGCGAGACAGATCGCGGTCTCGCACCGACTACGTTCACAGCCGAGGCCCGGCGGGGGTGCAACTCGTCCCACACGACTCACAAATACGCCGGAAAGCACCGTGCTTCCCGCACCGCGACCGAAGGGAATTCTAATTGTCGCTGACAGGGAAAAGCAATTGTCGTTGAAAAAGCATCTGCTCCGCAACTTCCTGTGTTCGCTTGAATTCCGGCACCCTAGTCCAATCAGGTGCGTTAACCCGATTCTCTCTGGGCCGGCGAGAGTGCGAGAGTTTCGGCGTTTTCGGCGATATCGGCGAATCGGCAGGTTAACAGGATGAGAGGATTTCGTCGACGGCGGGGCAGCGACAGGATTTCGCAAAGTCGCAACGTGTTGCGAGAAAGGCACTTAAGGTGGCGGTCCGGCGAGGTGCGAAGGGAGGGCATCTTGGGCATGAAAAAAGGCGGTACAGTGTTCGATACCGCCTTCTGGCTCCCCAAGCTTGACGCTTTTGTAACGATGGGCGGCATTTTTCGAGAGAGGCTTAAGTGGTTGATATATAAGGACTTACGAAAACGACATTTTTGAGTGTGGGCTGTTAACCAGTTTTCGGGTTAGGTTCGGAGGGCATTTCTCTCGGAAGGCTATTACCCAGAGATGGTGTAAGCAGTTCCTGGCATACCTGTCACTGAACCGCAACTCGCCGATTCCACGACGCGTTCTTGGTGTTCAGGAAGGCGGGATCATCGCCCCACTGCCCTCAGGCTGATCTCCGATCTCCACAACGGCTCTGTGCTCCTTGCCATCATCTGTCAGGTTAATGCTCCTGTCGTCTTGCTCGATGCCGTCGAGAACCACACGATGGTCTTGTGTTGCCCGTTCGCGCATCTTGACCACGCGGACGTGGTAAGTCGTATTGCGGTAGCGATAATGCAGTGTGTACTCGTTCCATTCTGCGGGTAAGAGCGGCGAGAAGGTCAATTTATCGACCTCCAGCCGGAGCCCCAGCAGGTCCTCCACGAGAAGCCGATACATCCAACTGGCGGATCCGGTGTACCAGGTCCAGCCGCCCCTGCCTTCATGTCCTTTCGCACTGTACACGTCGGCCGCCATCACGTAAGGCTCAACCTTGTACTTTGATGCCCGTTCGGGCGAGTCGGCATGACGAATGGGATTGAGCAGTGAGAATAGCCGCCACGCCTCTTGGGCCTTGCCAAGCCGAGCCACGGCCATGACGGCCCAGACCGCGGCGTGGGTGTATTGCCCGCCATTTTCTCGAACGCCCGGGACATAGCCCCGGATGTAGCCGGGGTCCATCTCCGTGCCGTTGAACGGCGGCTCGAACAAGTTGATCATCGCCGCCTGAGGATCGACCAGCCGCTCCAGTGCAGCCTCCAGCGCCTGCTGTGCCCGTTGGGGGTCCGCCGCTTTGCTGATGACCGCCCACGCTTGCGGCAGCAGGTCGATCTGGCAGTGGCTGTTCTGCGCCGAGCCCAGCGGCCGGCCGTCATCGAAGAATGCTCGCACGTACCACTGGCCATCCCAGGCGCCGGCATCGATTTTCTCGCTCAAGCCGCGAGCTTCGGCCTGGCATTTCCGGGCGTAGGCATCGTCGCCCCGCTTCTGGGCCAGCCGGGCGAAGGAGTCCAGCACGTCATAGAGGAAGAACGCCAACCAGACGCTCTCGCCTGACCCTTCGTGACCGACACGGTTCATTCCGTCATTCCAGTCTCCGCTTCCCATCAGCGGGAGCCCGTGGTCTCCGTACTTCATGCCGCGATCCAGTGCGCGCACACAATGATCCCAGAGCGTGGCGCGACGATCAGAAACGTGCGGCATGCCATAGTGGCTTTCCTCACCCGGCTCCAGTGGCGGTGCCTCCAGGAACGCGGTCTGTTCGTCCAGGATCCCGGTATCGCCTGTCACGGTGACATACCGGCAGACCGCATAGGGCAGCCACAGGTAGTCGTCCGAGATGCGCGTGCGCACGCCCCGGCCCAACGGCGGATGCCACCAGTGTTGGACATCTCCATTCTGGAACTGGCGGCTGGCCGCTAAGAGCAAGTGTTGCCGCGTGAGCGACGGACACTCGTACAGGAGTGAGAGGGAGTCCTGCAGTTGGTCGCGGAAACCGTAGGCACCGCCCGATTGGTAGAACCCGGTACGCCCCCAGAGACGGCAGGCCAGGGTCTGGTACGGCAACCAATGATTGACAAGCAGGTTCACGGACAGATCGGGCGTCTCGACGTGGAGTCCGCCAAGATTACGTTTCCAGAATTCCCAGACTTCCTCCAGCACTCGTCTGGCTCCGTCTACGCTGCCATACTGTGCCAACAGGGATCGCGCCTGGTGCTCGGTGTCGGCCGCGCCGAGCACGAAAACGACCTGCTCCCGTTCTCCGGGCGGGATGTCAATATAGGCTTGGATCGCCGTACAGGCGTCGACGCCGCTGCCGACGCGGTTGGAGAACCCCTTCCCACCCATGCCTGCGGGTGAAGCAGGCGAACCGTTACGCCCGAGGAACTCGGCCCGGTGGCTCGTGATCGTCCGTTTGGGATGGCTGCAATGCAGGAAGGCGACGGTGCCGCTGAAGTCCTGGCCGTAGGCGTTGGAGGCGAAGATGGCTCCGGTCTGCGGGTCGAGCCGGGTTACCAGGTGCATGGCGTTACGCTGGCGGCTCTCGCCCAGAACCCACTCAACATAGCCGGTCAGGCTCAGCCGGCGGTGGCGGTCGCTCAGGTTCCGGATGTTAACGGCGATGAACTTCAGCGGGGCCTCCGGTGCCACGTACATGAAGGTTTCTGTGTAGATGCCTTCTTCACTGTGCTCGAAAGCAGTGTAGCCCAGTCCATGTCGTGAAACGTACGCGGTACGGCCTCGAGTCGGCCCGGGCATCGGCGACCAGAAGACTCCGCTCTCCTCGTCGCGGAGATAGAAGCATTCGCCGCTGACGTCGCTGACAGCGTCGTTGTACCAGGGTGTCAGGCGAAACTCATGTGCGTTCTGGTATAGGCCGCCCCGGATTCGCTGACGACCGAACCGAAGTGGGGATTGGCCAGGACATTGACCCACGGTGCAGGCGTGACCATGCCCGGTTCCAGAACGACGACGTATTCACGGCCGTCGGTCGTGAATCCGCCCCAGCCGTTGAAGAACATCAGGTCGCGACGCGGCAGCTCGTCGGTCTCACGCAATGTCCGCTCGGGCTTTCGTGTCGGCTTGAGCGGCAATGCTTCCCACGCTGGGAGTACCTGCCGATCCAACTGCTCAGCCAGGGCGCCGGCCCGATCGCTCAGGATGATGCGGCTGACGGCTTGGAGCAGAAGCGCATCCTCCTCCGGTACCTGGGCCACATTTCGTACGAAGATGCCGGCAGGCTGATCAAGGGTCTTAGCCTCCGGCCCTACGTTGATCAGGCCGATGATAGCGTCCAGGAGGCTGTGTCGGTAGCCGGCATACGCCTCTGACAGAATGACGAGGTCGACATGCAAGCCCTTGTGGCGCCAGTACGAGTGTGCCTGGATCATCTGGCGCACCAGATCCAAGGCCGCCGGATCCGAGACCCGCAGCAGCACGATGGGCAGGTCACCGGAGATTCCGTATGCCCAGAGCGCGGATTGACTTTTTCGATTGCGGGCGATGAGGCTGGCACGAGCACGCAACCGGGGGTTGGCGTAGACCAGAGAACGGGCCATTCGCCCAAACAGTTGGGCATTGGCCTCTGTCGCTTGCAATTCGTGAAGCAGTATCTGGCTGTGCATCCGCGCCAATTCGAAAACGCGAGTCGCCAGGTTTGGGTCACAATACCGGTCCAGCAGTGAGAATGCCGCCGCCCGATCAGGTGCCACACCCCAGAAGGCATCGACCGTGATGGACTGCCCCGGTTCCAGGCGAATCGTGCGACGGACGGCCATCACGGGATCGAGAGTGGTGCCGCAAGTGTCTGGGAACTCGCCGGTCATGGCGGCAGGATTGGCTGCCGTTCGGGAGCGTCCCAGAAAGCGGGAGCGATCAGTTTCGCAACTCACGTGCTCGGAAACGGGCTGGTGGTGCACTATCATCCCATGGAAGAACAAGGGCCAGGTTTCCTGGGGCGACCGGGTTCGACGCGTGCAGACAACAGCGGCCTTGGCGGGGAGCGCTTCCACGTCGAAGAAGAGGCCATTGAATGCAGGCTGCTCGGAGGCATTCAAGCCGTTAAGCATCGCCACCTCTGCGTAAGAGGTGATCTCGATATTCCGCTTCCGATTCGACACGTTGGTGATGGTCAGGCGCCGCAACTCTACATCATCTTCGGAGGATACCGCAACTCGCATGTTCACTTGAATGCCTTCTCGTGTGGCACAGAACTCGGCGATTCCCTGGGAGAATTGAGCTTCGTAGCGGTCGAATTTGCAGCCGGTCGGTTGAGGCGTCACGGACCAGAATGTTCCAGCGTCGAGGTCGCGGACGTATACGAAGGTACCCCAATGGTCGCGCGTGGTATCTTCCTGCCACCGCGTCAGGGAGAGGTCCTGCCAGCGGCTGGCTCCGCTCCCGGCCGCTGTGATCATGACATGGTAGCTGCCATTGGAGAGCAGATGGACCTCGGGGGCCGGTGAGTCGGCCGTCGTGAACGATCTCAGCGAGGTATCAACCGACTCCGTTGCCTGCTTGAGGTGCGGCTCCGCGCTGGCCATATCAATTCGCGTGCGCACCTCCGCCAGGGGGATCCGCTCTTGCAGGAGCAGCACTGAGGCACGAACCTGTGGGTCGCTCAAAAAACGCCCGTGCATGGGTTGTCCCAGCAACGCCTGGTCGAGCGCCAGCAGACTCATTCCACTGTGGTGGGCCATGTGGCTGCGGACAAGGGAGAACTTCTGGTTGGGGGACACTCGGCCGGCTGTATAGTCGGCTGCCTCATAGAAGCCGTATCGCCCAAGGAACCCTCGTGCGGCCATAGCTTCCATATTGGCACAGGCGGCGCTTGGGTCGATCATCGTGGCCAGGACCGTGGCATAGGGTGCCACAACCAGATCATCGCGCAGCCCCTGCTTGAGCCCGAGCCCTGGAACGCCAAAGGCTCGGTACTGGTAGGCCTTCAGCGAGTCGAGTTGGCTGTAGCAGCTTTCGGAGATGCCCCACGGCACCCCCTGCCGCAGCCCGTAGCGAACCTGGCGTGTGACCGCTTCGCGGCAAGACTGATCGAGCAGAGTCGAGTCGTAGTTGGGCATGAGTAGCAGCGGCATCAGATACTCGAACATGGAGCCGCTCCAGGATATGAGCACGGCGGCTCGGCCGCCCGGGGCAAGCTGGCGCCCCAGATGGAACCAATGCTCAAGGGGGACCTGACCGCGGGCAATGCCGAGGTAACTGCACAGCCGGGCCTCCGACGCGAGCAGATCGTAGAATCCGGGGTCTTTCTTTCGTCCATCGACGTCGTAGCCTATCGATAGGAGCTTGTGCTCCGAATCATATAGGAAGTCCATGTCCATTTCCGACAGTTCGCCGCACCGAGCCGCGAGGTCGATCACCGCGTCCATTCGCTGAGCGGCACGTTCGCGAGCCATCTCAAGCACGTCGCCTCCGGATACCTGTGCCGTCTGGACGGGGTTCGCAAGGCTTGCCAGATCGTGCAAGGACGGTATCGAGTCTTGAAAAGGCTTTATGCACCCGTCTTGCGTGGAATGCGGCAAAACGAGCAGCCAAGGAGCCAGCCAAGCAAGGTCGGCCCGCAGGTCTTCGCTCTGGTGTCGTAGTGCGCCAAGCCAATAGGCGATTTCGCTTTCCGGTTCCACCATCGGTTCCATTTGTGTTACCGCCGAGAGCAGTGCAGACAGCACCTTGTGTGCCCCGGCCAGGGTGGCGTCGGCCGATAGCAGCAACTCCATCTGCTCGACCATGGTTGTCTGCACTCGCCCAGATGCGAGTGTGTCGGTATTCTTCGACCGTTGCAGTTCCTCCAGCAAAATGCCGATGGCGTCCTCCAACCCCTGCCGCCATCTCGGCGGCAGGATGGGACGGTCAGCCAACTCCACCAGCCCCGCCTTGAGCGCCACCAGAGAGCCAGAAAGATTGCCGCTGTCTGCCGTCGACACGTAGGCAGGAGGGGCCGGTGCCAAGGTCCGCGTGTCATACCAGTTGAGGAAATGCCCGCGGTGTCGGGGCAGCTCTTCCATCGTGTGGAAGGCCAGACTGGTGCGCTCGATGAGCGTTCCAGCGGAGACGTAGCCGAAATCCCACGCTGCCAGGTTGCTCAGGAGGGCCATTCCCATATTTGTGGGGGACGTGCGGGTAGCCTCGCCGATGGGCGGGTTCTGCTGGAAGTTGTCGGGAGGCAACCAGTGATTCACCGGTCCTACGAATCGCGCGAAATACTCCCACGTTCGCCGTGCGGTCTTCCGAAGGAAGAGACGCTGCCGATCATCGATGCCGTCGGTGCGGTGCAACGTCGGAAGTCCCATGTACCACATGATTGCCGGCGAGACAAACCATGCGGCCATGAGCAGGCCCACGGGGATGATCGACACCGATGCGGCTTGCGTAATGCCCGACACCATGAGCGCAGCCTGGAACACGGCGACGACTGCGACAAGAGCCGGTGCAGGCCACATCGCAAGGAACGTGCTGGCAAAGGTTGTCCGCGCCTGACGGCCGGCATCTGAGGCCGTCTGCCAATCCAGCAGGTGTTGATGGCTGAGCAGGCGCCACTGGGTTCGGAGTATCTCGGTCAGATAGATGGAGGCGTGAAATGGGATCAGCAGCAATTCCAGAAGGCTGATCGCCCAGCCACGCAATTCCCTTGTTGCGGCGTATGGCAGGTAGGTGGACCAGGTCAGGTGCCTGGGTTTGAAGCTCATCGCCCGTGCTGAGCGCAGGAAGTCCGGCAGGAGAAACAGGCCCACGAGCATGGCCGTCCAGGGCAAGGCCGCGCTCTGGACCCCGAACCATCCCAGCAGAAAGGCCGCCAGCAAGGCAACCGGGACCAGCGTTCGCCGGAGGTTGTCCAGAATCATCCACCTGGCCAGCATCGGCAGCGGATTTGGCCGCCACGTCTTATCGGTCCCTGGTACGCGAGGGAGCAGCCAGCGGGCGATCTGCCAGTCGCCTCTGGCCCATCGGCACCTGCGGCTTGCGTCGGCCAGGTATCGTTCCGGATGATCCTCCAGCAGTTCCACATCACCGAGGAATCCGCACCGGGCGTGGCATCCTTCGATCAAGTCATGGCTGAGAATCCGATTGTCGGGGAAACGTGCACTGACTGCAGTGTCAAATGCCTTGATGTCGTAGATGGCCTTGCCAACGAACTGACCCTGGCCGAACAGGTCCTGGTAAACGTTGGAAACCTCCCGTGTATAGGGGTCCAGACCGACGTCTCCCGCAAACAGGCTCGCGAAACGTGACCGTTGCGATTGGGGCAGCGAGACAGCTAGCCTCGGCTGGAGGATGCCGTAGCCCTTCGTCACACAAAGGTGGGTCAAATCAATGTGCGGGCGGTTCAGGGGATGCGCCATCGCTGCGACCATCTTCCAGGCTGCCTGCGGCGGCAGTTGTGTGTCGGCGTCAAGCACTATGCCGTACCGGACGCTGCGCAGTTGGACAATGTCTCCCTCGATCAGCGAAAAAGGTCCGGTCGCACCCGTCAACACCAATCGGTTGAAGTGTTCGACCTTGCCGCGTTTCCGCTCGTGCCCCATCCATCGCTGCTGGTTCGCATTCCACAGGCGTGAGCGGTGCAACAGGTAGAATACCGATTGGCCGGCCTTCGCGTATTGAGCGTTCAGGCTGCGGATTCGCACCAGTGCACGCTCGATCAGCAGCTTATCTTCAGGCATCTGCTCCTGTAAAGCGTCAGGCAGGTCCGTCAGGAGAACCATCAACAGGTTCGGGCCCCTGTTGCCCAGATAGCGCAGTTCAAGATGCTCCAGCAACTTGTCGACCGTGGCCGCAGAGGAGAGCATCGCCGGCACGATCACGGCGGTGCGATGAGCTTCGGGGATGCCCTTGGAGAAGTCCAGCCGCGGCAGGGGTCGGGGCGGCACCAACAGGCTCGCCCACCAATTCACCAGCGACACCGCTGATCGCGAGGCCGCCAGAACGACCGCCACGCTCGTAGCCGCCTGCCACCACCAGGGCTGTCCGGGTCCCACAATCAGGACCACAGCAAAGGAGAGCACGGCAGTCAGCATCGCGATAGCCAGCAGATACGCTGGCAGCGCCCGCCGTAGCACGTATCTTTCGATACGCCGACGCAGCGAAGGCCGGTAGTGAATCTCCGCCTCGAGCTGCGAGCGGCCGTCTCCGATCAGGAAATAGCCCACTGTCCCCTCGCGGGGGTCGGCCTCCGGAAGCTGTGTCCGTTCTGCCGCGAGCCGAAGAGCCGTCGAAGCTACGTCCTCCTCGTCTCGACCACTTCGGGAAGAAAGGTCCTCGACTTCTCGGCGGCAGAGGTCGCGGGAGCGGAAGTCCATCTGGAGATGCACACCACCGGCGTCATTGCGAAGGATCGCTTCCATGGTACTGAGAGACTCGACAAAGTCCCGCCAGTCAATCCTGCCCAGTTGCCGAAGGCTGGTGATGCTGTGGCTGATGGAAGCATGATCCACAGCCTGGTCATTGCTTTCAGCTTGCTGGATCAGCTCCAGGGTCTGTCCGCGTTCAGATACCTCCTGGTCAACCCAGTTGATCACCAGTCCCAAGGCGGAGTGCGTTCCTTGCAGGGAGGAGGTCAGCTCCGACACGAAAGGTGCGGCCATCACCGGTTCGGATCGCACGAAGTCCGCCAGGATCGTGATCAGAGACTTCGGATCCACCTGAACCGCCTCAACGAAGCGATGAGACCAGTCCGCCGCAGATTCCCGGTGCTGTCGACGCCAGGCGATCCGCCGCGATACTCGCCGCAGATTCTCCACAAGGGCCAGGCTCACCATGATCGGCACGGCCCAGAGCTCGCCCAACTTCAGGGGGTGGACCGCCTGATAGGAGCGGATGAAATGGGAGATGTTCTCGGCGTCCACGCGCCCATCCGTGTGCGATACCAGTTCGATGGCCATCTCGTAGATGCGCGGAAAACCTTTCAATGGACCCGAGCTCAGGCGAGGGAGTTGCCGGCTGTAACCGGGCGGGAAAATCAGGCGAACCTGATCTATCTGCTCTTCAATGAACGTGTAATTCTCTGCCAGCCATGTCGCGGCCGGGGACTGCGGATGGCCCTGCCGCATAGCCTCGGCCACCTCGTCGTACGACCGGTCGATAATGTCTTCGTTCTCTGCCAGACGCCGCAGGAGCATCTCCGGACCTGGACACGGAGCCAACTTCCGCTCCGTCGCCAGGAGTCGCGCGTGGCTCCCCAGTTGCGTATTACTGAACAGGCTCTCGCGAAGAGGGGGTTCAACGGTGTCCGTTGAGGCGAGGTCAACCGCTCTGTCTTTGGCCGGCACGCGCATGCGTTGCCACAGTGTGGCAACATGGTGGGCAATTCTTCTCAAATCTTACGATCCTTTCACGCTAATCAGCAGGCCGATAAACACGAGGTACAGATAGATCAGGAAGGGGTCACGTCTGAAAGGACACCAGGCAACAACCAGTTTTCTGTGTGATATAGTCCCGAATCTCTCGGACACACCGTAAGCCACAGCGGCTACGGTTACAATCGAAATCAATCGGGCCTTCGGCCCGCCTGGGGCTCTGCCCCAGACCCCGGAGTTTGCAGGGCATTGCGGGCAAATCCGGATGCATAGCGATGAGGCCGAGGGAGCCCTTTTCAGGCTCCCTCGACAGACATCCGTCTTCGCCCGGTCCGTATTCCGCCTGCCAAGAGGCAGGGGCAGATCGCTCTCCAGCGTTGCCCGCCTGCGCTTCACCGGACATTGGCAATATATCACGCTGCCGTTTGGATGTCAAGTCGCGCTTTCGGAATTTCGGAATCTTTCAGGCAACTGCAGTCTCGAGCTGCTGTGCCTCGCACGCCTGGCGGACTTCACGAGGTGTGCGATGGCCGTGACGTTCGATCAGCCATTGGCTGTTGTATGTCTCGATTCACGCGGCGGTCTTGCTGCGGGCGTCGTCCAGAGTCAGGGAGTGCTCCACCCACAGGCACTCCCACTTCAGTGTCTGAAAGAACCGTTCGCTGACGCCGTTGGTCTCCGGCTCGTGCTGAAACGCCGGACTGTTGCCCAGCCCCAAGTAAGCCAGTTCGTGCTTAAAGGCATTGGCTATGTATTGCGGCCCCCAGTCGTGGCGGATCGCGATGCCCTCGCCGATGTTCCTGGCAGCCGCACCACGTATTTTGCATACGGCCTGCCTGATCGGCTCCAGTGCCGCCCAGCGGTCGCCGCTGCCTTGCTCCACGACGTGTACGCCCAGCACCTCGTCGGAGTAGTGGTCGATGACGGCAAACAGCCAATACAGGCTTCCATCGGCCGTGCCGAACATCGTTGCGTCGGTACCCCACAGGCGGTTGATTGTGTCCGGGATGATCGTGCCGTCGTGGTTCTT
>Ga0307379_10009108_pt1 | contig 13307 bp, 10 predicted proteins | sample UN2MG_FD_202237 | JGI IMG/M metagenome (GOLD analysis project Ga0307379, IMG submission 202237) | Soil microbial communities from Risofladan, Vaasa, Finland - UN-2 | ecosystem: Environmental > Terrestrial > Soil > Coastal area > Acid sulfate soil | place: Finland: Risofladan, Vaasa | collected...
CAAGAATATATTTGACAAATACACTTGAAGAGCCAAAAGACATATCAGGGTATTTTGAAAAAATGGCTCCTGCCCTCGCTCATGAAGCCGAAGCCGCTAATCGAGTAAAAAGCTTTACTCCAGTTACAATCGTTATTGGGAATCCCCCCTATGCAGGAATTTCGAGTAATATGAATCCATGGATTGATGGATTGCTTAAAGGCCAAATCCCTAATGGTCCTAAAGTTCGCAGTTATTATGAAGTGGATGGCAAGCCTTTAGGAGAAAGAAAGCTTTGGCTTCAGGACGATTATGTCAAATTTATTCGTTATGGACAATTTCGTTTAGATAACACTGGTATCGGAGTTCTGGGCCTTATTACCAATCACTCTTATCTTGATAATCCTACATTCCGTGGCATGAGACAAGCATTACTGGAAAGCTTTGATAATCTGAATTTCACAGATTTACACGGTAATGCTAAGAAAAAAGAAAAAAGCCCTGATGGCTCAAAGGATAAAAATGTCTTTGATATTCAACAGGGGGTCGGTATTTGCCTGTTGCGAAATACCACAAATTCAGAACAGCCACTCATTTCTTACGCCAGTTTTTGGGGAAGCCGAGAAAACAAATATGACCTTTCTCATCAAAACACAATCTATAGCGTAGATTATGATAAACTAATCCCTAATTCTCCATACTATTTCTTTATACCGCAAGATGAATCCCATCGTGAAGAATACGAAGAATATTGTAAGATTAGTGATATTATGTCTAAGAATACAACGGGTATCGTTACAGCAAGAGACTCTTTTGTAATAGACTTTGAATCAAAACAGATTCTTAATCGCATAAAAGATATGCGTGAACCTACCATCACAGATGCTTCAATTCGGGAAAAGTATTTTTCTGGAAAAGGATCACCAAAGTATCCTGACGGAGACTCAAGGGGTTGGAAATTAGTAGAAGCAAGAAAAAAGGTTCAAGCAGATATACATTGGCAGAAACATATTATAGCGTGTTTATACCGTCCTTTTGATAAAAGACTTATTTACTATGTACCTTGGATGATTGACTGGCCCCGTCCAGAGCTTATGCGTCACATGCTCACAGGCAAAAATCTGGGGTTGATAGCAACTCGTCAAACAAAAGACAAGTGGGATGTTTTTTGCTCAGTAAATATCATTGGACATAAGACATGTTCTGCCTATGACATCAACAATCTATTTCCCCTATATCTTTATCAAGTAGAGGGCGAATTAAATTTCACTAAAGGCAATTGGCCAGCAGGTAAAAATGGCCGGACGCCTAATCTCAACCCAAAATTTGTCAAGCAGTTTGCAGATAGTATTGGGTTTGAATTTGTCTCTGATGGCAAGGGCAATCTTAAAAATACTTTTGGGCCGGAAGACATTTTAAATTATATCTATGCAGTCTTTCACGGCCCAACCTATCGCAGTCGATACGCGGAATTTCTTAAAATTGATTTCCCCCGCGTTCCGATTACCTCCGATACTGATATGTTTAGAATACTGTGCAATCTCGGCAATGAGCTTGTTTCATTACATCTATTGGAATCTGATAATCTGAATAATTATATAATTTGTTTTCCGTCCACAGGTGATAATTCAGTAACAAAGGTTGGCGAAAAAGGGAAAACTTTAGCTGATGTGAAAAACGGCAAAGGCAAACTGTTTATCAACAAAACTCAGTATTTTGATAACCTGCCCGAAGAAGTCTGGAATTTCCACATCGGCGGCTATCAGGTCTGTTACAAATGGCTATATGACCGCAAGAAAGCTGGCCGAAAGCTATCAGCCGAAGACATCGAGCACTATCACAAGATAGTAGTGGCATTAAACGAAACCATCAAAATAATGAAGCAGATCGACGAGGTAATAGAAGCCCACGGCGGCTGGCCAATAAAATATATTTGGGGAGAAATATGAAATGCTGAGAATAGACCGTGATGCCAAGAAGTTTACGAGATTGCAGAGACCTGAAATGTCCAAGGTTGGTCTGACAGAGAGGTATGATCTGCAACATATGATTAAGAATAGCCCAGATGCATTCTTTCAGGAAATGGGAGAGAGCTTGTTGCTTATAGGTGATGAAGTTCGTCCCACAGATTTTGTTGAAGATCGGATCGATCTACTTGCTGTCGACCAGCAAGGACCATTGGTTGTAGTTGAACTTAAAAGAGGTAGTAATAAATTACAATTACTTCAGGCATTATCCTATGCAAGTATGATCTCGAAATGGGAACACAGTGAGATCATTGCCCAACGACAGCAATTTGCCGGACTATCTGAAGATGATGTTGAGGAAGAAATAGAGCAGTTCTTGTTGCAGGATATTGCCAATCTGAATGACAGTCAGCGAATTATTCTGGTTGCTGAGGATTTCGATTATGAGGTTTTGGTTACTGCAGAATGGTTGAGTGAAATATATGATGTTGACATTCGCTGTTTTCGTTTGGCGCTTTCAGCGGAAGGTAAAACGGAGTTCTTGACCTGTACATGCATATATCCGCCACCGGAAATCACAAAACACGCGACAAAGAGAGGTCGTAAAGGTACGACAACACCAGCCAAATGGGCCGATTGGGATGATGCGTTGAAAGCAATCACCAACAAGGCGATCGTCGAGTTTTACAGAAAGGAATTGGATGCAGGACGTGAGAATCACCTTAAAAAGAGGATTCTCTTCTATAGATTCGATGGTCATCGTCGGTTCTTTATGGCAGCTCGAAGTAAAAATGTTTATGTTTGGCAAAACCAACGTTTTCCTGATGACCAGATTTATTGGAACAAGAAAATTGGTGAACATATAGAGATTAAACCTGTCAAAGATGGCAGATGTCTCAGGTTTTATCTTTCTAAAGCTAAGGATTTTGAGCAGTTCATTAACGCCATAAATGGTGATTTGCAGAAAGTTGAGTTTGCCGAAGAGTCATTTGAATCTGACGATGAGAACGAACAAGTCAACTAACAAGATATACAATGTCCACCGTGGCTGGACAATAAGGTAAAGGCAGAATACAGGAGAGAGAATACAGAAGTCATGATAGAAAAGAATTCTACGAAAATTGAGTGTGTATGAGGTATGTTCTTTGTTGTCGATAAACCACGTTTGCAGCGTATAATCGCTATTGTGCGCGAAGATAGAACTCCTGATATCCAGGCAGGAGATATTCCTTATTTGCGAATTGAGGCATTTAATGACAATCTTACGGTTTCAAGTAAAGAAGCCTCAGCCACGTTTCCATGTACTGTATATGAGCCTGGTGTATTATTTATCAAGACAACCAATTTTCGAAGAGTCCTAAAGGCAACGAAGATAGAAGGTGATTTTTTAAGCTTTCAGGTAACAGAAAATGAGCTGATATTTGCTGATGTTCGCTACCCTTTTGAAGGATTAAATATAGTACTGTATCCAAATCCGGATACCGCTCCGGGATGTTGGCCTCCACCGCCGCCGGAGGCCGAGCAGATTCCTAAAGTCGAAAAATTGAAAGGCCTGTACCAACACAAAACTAATGGCCATATTTTCGCAATTGAAACCGATGAGTACGGTAATGTCGTATCAACCGCTGGCCCGCTTCTTTTCGATGACCTAAGCCCAGGGGGAATTGCTTACGACAATTATGTAGATATAGAGGTTAAGTATCATTTGCCAGAATATGAATTGTTGTCAAAACTTGAATACAAAGAGCTGCTAAAAAGGACCGGCTTCTTTATTCAGGAATCGCAACGATCGATCTTTAGTGAACTGAATCGACGTAAAGAGAAAAAAATGAAATAGATTTATTACACACGGCTGGCCAATAGAACAACCGTAGAGAAAGAAAGTAAAGAATGCAGTTGCTTACGCAAAGAGAAGTTGCGAATAGATGCAAAATGCCGGTGAAATGGGTGGAAGAGGCTGCTTCCTCTGGAAAAATACCTTCACCTGTTTATCTTGATGGCCACAAGAGATGGCAAGAAAAAGAGATTGATGAGTGGATAGAGGCAGGTTGTCCCCGAACTCCACAATCCGGTAAGGCAATGAACAATGTTCAAGCCTCTAAGGACGCTCTGAGCCTGAAACAGGTTGAGAAGGAGGCTATTATGAGTGCTCTGAAGGTTGTTGGTGGAAATCGTGAAAAAGCAGCCCTACTGTTAGGGATTGGAGAACGCACACTTTATAGAAAAATTCAAGAATACAGGCTTAACTGAAGTGCGAAGACGTTTGATGAAACAATCACCGCCACCGCCGCTGGAATTGCTCGATACGATAGAGAAAAAGGCCAAAGAAGTAGTCAAAAACTTTGGCAGAATTAAGAGGAAAGTAATATGGCAACAGACAGTAAAACACAAGTTACATGGTCTGAAGCCTTTATAATTTTGTCTAAATTTGTGGAACGCAGAGGTAACGCCTTAGTTCCTGTAAGTTACACCACCTGGGAGGGATTCAAACTCGGTGGCTGGGTTAGCCATCAGCGAGCTTACTATAAACGAGGAACACTGTCTAAGGAGAAATAGAAAAAACTTGAGGAACTACCCGGATGGGTACACGATCAGCCCAGATGCCCGAAAAGAAATCCTCAAACGCCTGCTGAAACTAAACCACGTAATCCATAAACAGGAAGTCGAACAGAGCACGAAGATTGGGACAAAGAATACAACGACCAAACGCAGGAAGAGTAAGAAAGCAGATAACCAGCCCCATCTCGGGTATGCATAGACAGTAAGAAAGGATATTGAAATGAGTGAGTTTAGTTGGCTTCCATTTTTTGAGGAGATGCTTTCCGTAATATGTAAGCAATATGACAAGGCGAGTCTCTGCACTTTGTTTGACGAAATATTTTCTGAGGAAGGGGGAAGAACCGACATTCTTTCTTCAGGTGAGCAAGTGCAATTGCAGGAGGTAGATCCTCTAACATTCGTGGCATACTTTCACAGAAACACTGATGATAAGAGGATCGCTTACTGCAAATCAGCTAAGGCTTCCCTGCAACTGAAATCTGAGGTCCCAACTGATTTCGCTGGAATACCAAGCTCCAATCGCCAGAATACTTGGTTCTTCACTTATTCCAAAAGCAGAGGCCCTGTAGATATTGATGTTGACTGGGAATTTAGTCGTAAGCTCGGTATGGGACAAATTGACAACGACATCTTCTCCAAGATATTGGGGGTGAAACGAGTAGCTTTGTCCAAACTGACGGCCATAATGTTTACGTGTAAGCCAAGCCTGTATCTGTGCTTGAATAATACTAATCTCAACTACTTGGAAACGAACGGAATGAAGGGTGCCCGGCGTTTTCCAGCAGAGATTAAGAAATCTGACCGTCCCTTTGATAAATACTGCGACATTCTATCGACAATAAAACAAAAGCTCGCTGATACAGACTTCTACGTGATCAGCCATCAGGCGTACCTCAGTGGGAAGAAAGCCCCGTATTCCATAAGCCCGGAAAACATGCAATTCTTGATGGATCGATTCCAGAAGAGAATGCCTGACTTTGTGGACTTCGCAAATCCAGGAGAGAAATTTCCAGCTAACGAGACGGAATACAAGTCTAAGGCTTTGAGGCGTTATCAAGAAGAATTGGGCAATGCTCGTGTTAATCAGATGATAGCATCAGGCAAGGGGCAAGAAGCTCTGCAAGAAATTGCCAAAAGAATCCAGACGAATCTGGTTTCATATCAATCCTGGAAAGCCTTTGGAGCAAAAGATGATGAGATATGTGCGATGTTGTCAGCGTTTCTTAATGCCGCCGAAGGTGAATACAAGGGGGCAAGCACCCTCAAACCAATTTTTGAAAGAGCAAAAGAACTGCAAATAAAACCAGCATGGGATTCATACTCAACTGTCTTATGGGCAATGAACCCTGATGATTATGTGCCGATAAAGATAAGCTACTTCCGTGATCTTGCAACTGAAATAGGACATGAGCTTCCTAAAGGCAGACCAAATCCCAAGAAGATGGATTTAGTTTGGCAATGGATGCGGTGTTTTCAGGAAGCTCTTGAGGAATACAGCCCTTCCGATTGGATTGATGTACACTCATTCATCTGGACAGTATGCCCAGGGACCTATGTAAATGATGTACCACCAGAGAAGGGCAAGTATTGGGCTATCGCTCCTGGGCGAAACGCCGAGTTCTGGGACGACTTCAAGGAGAATTCAGTAATTGCCATCGGCTGGGATGAACTTGGAGATCTAAGTCAGTATAACTCAAAAGAGGAAGTGCGAACCAGAATACAACAACACTATGGAAGTGAGACATCTAAAACAAACGATGCGTTGGCCTGCTATGAATTCGCCCACGTTATTCAACCCGGTGACTTTGTGTTCGCAAAGAAAGGGCGTAGCACAATTATCGGTTTTGGCAAAATCCTATCAGGGTATATATATGATAACACTCGATCCAAATTCCAACACACTCGGAAGGTTGAATGGTTGTCTGAAGGCAATTGGGAATTGCCCAAGAATTCAAAGATTGCCATCAAGGCACTAACAGATTTTACGAAGTACCCTGATTTTGTTCAGTCATTGCTCTCGAGGATCAAACCGGGTGGCGGAGCAAAGCCTCCAATGGATGGCAAGGAAATCAGCTACTGGTGGTTGAATGCAAATCCAAAGATATGGAACTTCGCGGAAGTCGAAGTTGGAGGCAGACAAACCTATACGTCTCACAACAAAAAAGGAAACAAGAGACGCATATACAAGCACTTCGAGCATGCAAGGGCGAGTGATGTCGTTCTGGGATATGTCTCGTCTCCGGACAAGGAGATTGTCGCGGTGTGCCAGATCACCCAAGGATTACACGAGACAGATGACGGCATGGCTATTGAGTTTGAGAAGGTGGAGAAGCTTGATGTGCCTGTAACCTTGAAAGAGTTGCAAGCTATACCGGAATTGGAAAATTGCGAACCATTAATTAATAACCAGGGGAGCTTATTCAAGGTCACTCCTGCTGAATATGAAATTATCAGAGATCTCATTGATGAAAAGAACCCACAGAAGAAGATAGAGGTTAAGAAATACACAAAGGCCGAAGCCCTGAAAGATCTATTCATAAGTGATCGGGAATTCTCTGATATCTTGAACGCTCTTGTTCACAAGAAGAATATCATACTCCAGGGTGCTCCTGGAGTTGGAAAGACGTATATGGCGAAGCGACTTGCTTACGCATTGATCGGTGCATGGGATGAGCAAAAAGTCCAGATGATTCAGTTTCACCAATCATATTCCTATGAAGACTTCATGCAAGGATATAGGCCAAATGACCAAGGCAAGTTTGATTTGAGAAACGGCATTTTCTTTGAATTCTGCAAAAGAGCACAGAGGGATAGGAGCGCCAAGTACGTGTTTATCATTGATGAAATCAACCGCGGGAACCTGAGCAAGATTTTTGGTGAGTTGATGATGCTCATTGAGGCAGACAAGAGAGGGAGTGAATTTGCAGTTCCACTGACATATTCTCTGGCAGGGGATGAGACTTTCTACATTCCCTCGAACTTATACTTAATTGGCACTATGAACACGGCTGATAGGTCCCTCGCTATGGTTGACTATGCTCTGAGGCGAAGGTTCTCATTCATTGACCTGGAACCGTGCTTTAATGCAAAGTTCAGAAAGCATTTGGAAGGATTACGTGTCAAACAACACATCCTGGACAAAATTGTGGATCGGATGACGTATCTGAACAAGCAAATCTCAAGTGACCTCAAGAATCTTGGAGATGGATATCGAATCGGACACAGTTTTTTCTGTCCTGTTGAGCAGAGAGCCGAATATGGCAATGATTGGTACGAGCTTATTGTGAAGCATGAAATCGAACCTCTTATAAGGGAATACTGGTTTGATGATGTAGATAAGGCGGAAGCATCTATAAATGCCCTTCTGAAGTAGGTCGATCTGATGGATATCCCAATATACAATCTTTACTACCTACTCTGTTACGCTTGGGACAAGCTTGAAGAGAGGGATATTATATCGGTCAGCCAGATTGACAAGGATAATATCGTTGATCTGTTTGCCAAGGTTCTGAATCAGGGAGTTTCACATCTTCTTCGAAGAGGGCTGGATCGTGGTTATATCGTCCACGATGAAGAGATGAGTAGGATTAGGGGCAAGATAAACTTCGCGGCGACACTGAAAAGGAATTTCTTCAGCCAGCCTATTCTGAACTGTGAATTTGATGAGCTTAGTCACAATGTTTTACATAACAAAATACTGAAATCCACAATCAAAATGCTTATTTTATGTGAAGACGTAGACGATAGAATCCATGACGAACTCGTCTTCATATTCAGGCGGTTACAGGGCATCGACGAGATTCCTTTAATGAAAAAGCATTTCAGGCTGGTTCAGCTAAATCGCAATAACTACTTTTATGATTTTCTGCTCAAGATATGTGAACTTGTGTGGGATAACCTTCTGATTTCTGACAAGACTGGAAGAAGCAAATTCCAGGACTTTGTTCGGGATGAACGCCGGATGGCACATCTTTTCGAAGAATTTGTGCGTAACTTTTACAAGAAGGAGCAAACGCAGTTTCGAGTATGTCGGGAGAATATCCCTTGGGATGCGGTTTCTGCGGATAGTGCCGCGATGAAATTTCTCCCAAGAATGGAAACTGATATTTCCCTGATTTCGCCGTCCCGGAAGCTGGTCATGGATACCAAGTACTACAGGGAAGCTCTTCAGACTTACTATGAGAAGGAGACTATAAAATCTGATAACCTGTACCAACTCTTGGCCTATCTCAAGAATCTTGAGTGCCGTGGAGAAGAGAATATTAACAGTGAGGGCATTCTGCTTTACCCCACAGTCAGCCAGAAGTTGGACCTGGAATACTCGATCCAAGGTCATAGGGTGGTGGTTAGAACAATTGATTTGAACCAGGACTGGAGAACTATTCATGATGACTTGTTGGCTATCATCAATTGAATGGAGGACAACATGAACCATATTCCTGACGCTTTGCTGAAGACAGTCAAGATACCTGTTGTCTTCAAGAATGGCACACTCAAGTTGCTTGATGGCAGGGACATGCCTGAACTTAAGGCTGAATCAATCGGTTATCTCGAAATGAGCGAACATTCAATACTTGACAAAGAACTGGTCGATGAACTGCAGGCTCAATCAGATGTCCAAATGATTGAAGCAGACGAGAGTGTATTCTTCGCTGTTAGCTTCCAGATGGTTCCTGCCAACCTCAGAAGCAAAATCCTCTCTCCCGATAAACTAAGAATCATTAGTAATTACTGGTTTGTTGAAGTTCGACTTCAAGAACCATTGAGACTGCATCTACGAGGAAGCAAAACGCCACAGCTTTTGGACTGCAAGTGTATCGTCCCAAGCCTGAGAAATCTTGAAGCCACAAGTATGAACCATGCTTTCACACTGATTTCTAGGCATTATGAGAAGAAAAGAAAATCCCATTCGGGAAATGTATTCCAGCGTGGTTATTATCATAACGGGAACCGATGGCTTTCACTTGATGACCTCCGTCTGCAATGTCAAATGAGGAGAAAGTCTGATTCGTTGTAAAGAGACTGATTGATGTCAGGCTGTATGGCTGGATTATGGAATGAGCAAGAAACGTCACAATACCAAAAAGACATTACCCTCCAAACAGGTGATAGGTCAACAAGGGATCAATCTAATTGAGAAGATTGTTCTTGACATGGGACAGGTGTGGCGTTCGACTGACGTTCATGACACAGGTGTTGATGGTGAAATAGAAATACGGCAGCCACAGACAGGCGAAGTATTGAACTGTATTGTCAAGGTTCAAAGCAAAGCCACATCAAAGCCGTTTACGGCGGAGACAGACACAGGATTTGAATACGTATGTCGGCAGAAGGATGTAGATTACTGGCTTGGCGGCAATGTACCTGTTGTCTTAATTGTCTCCAGGCCTAAGAGCGAAGAGGCCTATTGGATTCATGTAAACGAATATTTCAAGGATTCCCAGAGGAGAAAAGCTCTACGTGTCTTCTTTGATAAATCCAAGCATGGATTCAATCAGGATTGTCTTGAAGCATTGGCCACGCTTGCTGTCCCGGAAGATTCTGGCGTTTATTTCCCACCACCAAAACGCGAAGAGATCTTATACACTAATCTGTTGGAAGTGGAACGGTACTCTCCAAGCATATATGTAGCAGAAACAGATCTACGCAAATCAGAGTGGTTCTGGGCCAGAGCCAAAGAGAACGATCTGAAAATGCCCAACGAATGGGTTCTGAGAGACAAGAGCATCCTGAGTTTTCATGATCTGAGAGAGGACGATTGGGCAAGATTCTGTGATAGAGGCACAGTAGAGGAATTCGACACTGATGAGTGGGCGTTGTCAGATGATGGCGACAAAAGGCGGATGTTCGTTGAACTGCTAAATAGGTGCTTAGACACAAGATTACGCAGGCATGGATGTAGTTATAGCAAAAAGTATGATTGCTATCATATCTGGGCAACAAAGAACCTGAAGTCCAAGCAATTCCGTTATCGGAGCCACAAACAAAGAACGAGCCGTGAAGTGTTTGGCCCTTATAAGAGCAAGGCTGTTGAGGGCCGAATTGCCTATTATCGTCACAGTGCTTTCGAAGGGTATTTTCTGAGAGTTGATAATAAGTGGTATCTTGAGATCAATCCCACATACGTTTTTACCTCCGATGGTTACAACACAAGCAAGTACGCAGCAGAGAGGCTTTCAGGGATTAAGCGTATGGAATTGAACGAAGCGGTTCGCGGTCAGGTAATTATGTGGTATCGCTTCCTTACTCAAAAAAGCACTCTGTTTAGATCAGAATATGAAATGCTCAGATTCCGGAGGCTGGTGCTACTCAATACGGATTGTTCGATTAAGGATGAGATATGGCTGGCGAGAAAAGATCCGGACGCTGAAGCAAGATTGGAAGATGGCTGTGAAATGGAGCTATTCGACCTATGAGGCTTACACACATAAAGGAACCTCTCCTGGATTTTAATCTGGGGCCACATGAAGATATTCGTTTCGGCATCATGAATTATCACCCTTATGATGCTGATTTGGAGACCGCTCCGTCTCAAGTCAATCTTGGGATTGTGGGCACTGCCAAGACAATACATGGATGTTTGGAATGGATTGAGAGATGCAAGACTACAATCCCCGCCAAAGATAGCCCACTGAGGAATCTTTTTGTTCGGTTTCCAGGTTATGCGAAAGACAGTTGTTTCAAGTCATCGATTCATGTGGAAGAAAGAAATAGACGCAATATTCCTGAGCGGGAAATAGACAAGCTGACAAAATATGGAGATAGGAATCTGGTTATCGAGAATGCCGTTTCTTTGTACGTGGATGGAATACAATTCCTAGCAAATGAATCTAAAGTCGATGTCGTCATATGTTCCTTGCCAGAAGAGATCTTGGCACTCAAGATACCACCACCAATGGAAGACGATGAAACAGACGAGAGTGAGGATGCGAAGGTTGTACAGTACAATTTCCATCACATGCTGAAAGCCAAAGCAATGGCATTTCGAATCCCAATACAATTGGTCATTCCTTCTACTTATGGGCAGAAGATTAAGATTACGGAGAAGACCTTAAGCCGTGACCTTCAAGACGAGGCAACAAGGGCCTGGAATTTCTTCACTGCTTTGTACTACAAGGCCAACGGAACGCCGTGGAGGCTTCCGCGGATTAGTTCAGAGTTGACCACGTGTTATGTTGGCGTGAGCTTCTATCGAACCTTAGATGAGGAATCAGTCAATACCAGTATTGCCCAAGTTTTCAATGAGTTGGGGGACGGGATCATAATCAGGGGTGCTCAGGCTCAGATGACAAAAGAAGATCGCCAGCCACACCTCAATGCTTCAGATGCAGAACAGCTCGTCGATACGGCCCTGACCCAGTATCAGCAGGAACACAAGACAATGCCTGCTCGCATCGTTGTGCATAAGAGTTCTCAGTTTGCCGAGAGCGAGAGAGAAGGATTTCTGTCTGGCATAGAGAAATTTAGAATTTCTGAATACGACCTCATGAGCATTAGAAAAACGGGAACGCGATTGTATCGCATAGGAAACTATCCTCCATTACGTGGGATGCTGTGGGATCTTGATGATACAAATCATGTCATGTATACACGGGGAAGTGTCTATTTTTATGAAACCTATCCAGGCAAGTATATTCCACATCCCATTTTATTTAAGACGGAATTGTCGGAACGTCCTTCGGAGGTACTTGCCAGAGAAATATTGGGTTTGACAAAAATGAATTGGAATAGCACGCAGTTTGATCATTCTATGCCTATTACAATGTGTGCGGCGGCCAAGGTTGGTGATGTTCTCAAGTATCTCCCCGAAGATGCAGAATTGTGCCCGCGTTACAGTTATTACATGTGAAACGTGGTAGTCGGTATTATTGAAAGTGTAAATGAGATACTTGTATGAGTAAGACGGGAGACAATCCAAGGACCAAGAGGCAACACATTTTGCCCAGATCATATCTCGCAAGATTTGCAGATAGTGAGCAGGTATGGGTTCACAACTTCCAACAAAAGACCTCATACGTAAACAATATTACGGATGCGGCGTGCATTACTGATTTCTACACAGTCAAGACTATTGAGAAGGAGAAGGATGACGCCGTTGAAGCTAACTTACTGGCTCCGATAGAAGCAATCGGCAATCCAATCATACAGAATATGATTGATAAGATGCACATCCCGGAAGGCCACGAAAAGGCACTATTGGCCAATTATCTTGCCATTACATATGCACGAGGGACATGGTTCAGGCAAATCATACTGGAGGTCTATGAACATTTTGCCAACGACCTAATTGAAAAGTTTACTAAGGACAAGCAGTTTTTCAATCGGACTATGGATGAGTTTAGAAAGGAAACGGGCATATCTGAAGAATTGACCTTTGAACAGGCAAAAAAGGTTCACGCACATTCGGAGACCAGCATGCATATACCAAGAACCTACTATGTCAAGGAAATGATGTTATATGCTGCACCAATGGTAGATGTCTTCTACCATATGAATTTCAACTTGATCTATGCCCCACCTGTTCCTAAGGCCAAATTCATAACTTCTGATAAACCGATAGCACCGATGACACATGGCCCACTTGGAAAATATGAGAAATGGATTGAAGACCCAGAGGCCCTTCTGTATTTCCCACTAAGTTCTCACACATGCCTGATGTTAGATTTCAAAAAGGGGCCAAGGGTTCTTTCCGCGAAGAAGACCAACGTTGCATCTGTAAACGGACTTATTGCCAGTGAGTGTGTGCAGATATCCCTATCCGAGGAACAGGATTTTATCTGGCTAAGAAAGAATGGGACAGTC
>Ga0307379_10009109_pt1 | contig 13307 bp, 12 predicted proteins | sample UN2MG_FD_202237 | JGI IMG/M metagenome (GOLD analysis project Ga0307379, IMG submission 202237) | Soil microbial communities from Risofladan, Vaasa, Finland - UN-2 | ecosystem: Environmental > Terrestrial > Soil > Coastal area > Acid sulfate soil | place: Finland: Risofladan, Vaasa | collected...
AAAATGGTAAGGGTAAGCCTTCGGGTTATTACTATGGATGTCCCGCCCCAGGAAATAATTACCAAAGATACTGTCCCAGTCAAAGTTAACGCAGTAATTTACTTTAGAGTAGTTAATCCGGAAAACTCAGTAGTAGAAATTCAGGATTTTATTAACGCGACCTCTCAAATTGCTCAGACTACTTTACGCAGTGTCTTGGGACAGATGGAATTAGATGAATTATTATCTCAGAGAGAAAAAATAAATCAAACCTTGCAAAAAATTGTGGATGAACATACTGGCCCCTGGGGAGTTAAGGTTACTGCAGTAGAAACAAAAGATGTTGAACTACCCGAAAGCATGAAAAGGGCAATGGCTAAACAGGCTGAGGCAGAAAGAGAAAGAAGAGCAAAAATAATTCATGCTGAAGGAGAGTACCAGGCCTCAGAAAAATTAGTCAAAGCTGCAGAAAGAATCGCAACACAACCAATGGCTTTACAGCTTAGATACTTGCAGACCTTAACCGAGGTAGCTGCTGATAAAAATTCTACCACTTTATTCCCTTTACCCATCGACCTGATTAGACCTTTTCTGGAAAATTATGGCCCAAAAAAAAGTAAAAAGAAATAAGTATAAGGTCATTCCTGGGAAAAGAGGAATGACCTTAACTATAATAATAACTTAATCTAAGCAGTAACTTTATATACTTTATCACCATGGCGAACTCTATCTTTTACTTTAATTCCTATCCCATCGCCGGTTTTAGCAGAATCTACAGGTTGGTGTTCTATCTGCATTGAAGCTATTTTCTGTTCAAAATCAGTAGTATGTCCAATAAAATGAACTGTATCACCTAAATGTAATTCTCCGTTGTTAATTTCTAAAGCAGCAATTCCTATTTTAGCAAAGTAATCGGTTACTTTTCCAATCAATACTTCGGCCATTTTTTTACCCTCCTTTATTTTTATAATTTTTTAATAAGCTCGGGCAAAATACACTAAAGTAGAAGATTCCTTCCCACAGTAAATACATTTCCCCGAAGCTTCTTCTTGCTCAAAAGGAATACATCTTATGCTTGCTTTGGTTTCTTCTTTTATCTTATCTTCACAATCTTTACTTCCACACCAATAAGTCTTGATTAATCCTCTCTGCTTTTCGATAATTATTTTGAATTCATTATAATCGGAGGTCTCGCGAATATTTTCCTCTAAAAATTTCTTTGCTCGGGTAAAAAGATTTTCTTGAATATTATCCAGTAATTCTTTCACGGTCTCTGTTAATTTTTCTTCTTTTACGGCTATCTTTTCCCCGGTATCCCTTCTCGCCAGCATCACCTGACCTTTAGCCATATCTTTAGGTCCGATCTCCAGTCTTATAGGAACTCCTCTCATCTCCCACTCGTTGAATTTCCAACCAGGGGTATATCCGTCTCGGGTATCAATCTCTACCCGAAAATCTTTCTTCAAAATGGTGCGGATACTCTCAGCTTTCTCTAAAACCTCTTTCTTGGTTTTATCGAACATAATAGGTACTATGATTACCTGAACAGGAGCAACCTTGGGAGGCAATTTTAATCCCCGTTCATCACCATGCACCATGACCAGTGCTCCGACTAATCTGGTAGTCGTCCCCCAGGAGGTCTGCCAGACGTATTTCTCTTGCTGATCTTCATCTAAAAACTTAATATTAAAGGCTTTAGCAAAATTTTGTCCCAAATTATGCGAAGTTCCGGCTTGCAGCATTTTACCATCGCTCATAAGGGCTTCTAAAGTATAAGTATGCAATGCCCCGGCAAATTTTTCTTTTTCAGTCTTTCTACCCACAATGACCGGGATAGCCAGGTCTTTTTCAATATAATCCCGATAAACCTGATTTAATATTTTTAAGGTCTCCTCTTCTGCTTCTTGCTCGGACTTGTGGGCAGTATGGCCCTCCTGCCAGAGAAACTCGGTAGTCCTTAAAAAAAGACGGGTCACTTTCTCCCAACGTACAATATTTACCCATTGATTTATAAGAATAGGAAGGTCCCTCCAGGATCTGACCCATTTAGAATAAAGGCTGCAGATAATGGCTTCTGAAGTAGGACGAATCGCTAATCTCTCTTCCAATTTCTGATTTCCTCCGTGAGTAACCCAGGCTAACTCAGGGGCAAAACCCTCTACGTGTTCTGCCTCTTTCTTTAATAAACTCTCGGGAATAAACAATGGGAAATAAGCATTCTTATGCCCGGTCTCTTTAATCCTTCTATCTAAGCCTGCCTGCATATTCTCCCATAAACCATATCCGTAAGGTCTGATTACCATACAACCTTTTATGGTAGTATAGTCAGCCAGTTCAGCTTTTCTTACTACATCTACATACCATTGTGGAAAGTTCTTCTCCTTTGAAGCAATTTCTTTAACAAATTCTATATCTTTCTCCACTGATGTTCCTCCATTATTTAGTTCCTTATCTTATTACAGTCTTATAATATATTTATTAAAGATTTTATCATAATTTAATGTACTTGTCTAAAGATTTTATTCATATCAAATTAAAAAGGGCAGACACAAGGTCTGCCCCTACTACTACTACTACTACAATTTTTAATACTCAAATTTTATAAATGCAATGTTAATTATTTTTTAACCTCTTCTAATTCACCTTCGGTCTTGGCTACTACTACCGCACAGGCAGCATCTCCAGTCACATTACAGGAGGTTCGGGCCATATCTAATATTCGGTCAATTCCAGCAATTAAGGCTACTCCTTCCAGAGGTAATCCTACAGATGTAAGAACCATAGTCAACATAACCAAACCTGCCCCCGGTACACCAGCGGTACCAATTGAGGCTAATAGAGCGGTTAGAAGTACGGTTAATTGTCCTCCCAAGCCAAGATGAATACCATAAGCTTGAGCTACAAATAAAGCACATATACCCTGATACATAGCTGTTCCATCCATATTAACCGTTGCCCCCAAAGGCAATACAAAACTGGAAATAGTAGGTGAAACCCCCAAATTGTCCTGGGATGCTCGCATAGTAACCGGAAGAGTCGCTGAACTACTCGCAGTGGTGAAAGCTAACAATGATGCTTCACTAATCCCTTTGAAAAATTTCACAGGACTCATTTTACCAATAATAGAAACCATCCCAGAATATACTACTGCTTCATGTATTATAATACCAAAATAAACAGCGAAAATTAATTTAGCAAAAGGTATTAAAACAGCTAAACCATAAGAACCAACTGTAACTGCAATCAGGGCAAATACGCCGTAAGGGGCAAATCCCATTACTGTACCGGTCAGTTTGTACATAGTCTCCGCAAATCCTTCAAAAAACTTTAGAACTGCTGCTCCTTTTTCGCCTGCCTTAGTCATGGCATAACCCAAGAAGAGAGCAAAGACTATTACCTGGAGAACTATACCATTGGCCATTGCTCCAATTGGATTGGTCGGAATCAGGTTTACTATAGTGTCAACTAAGGAAGGAGTTTTGGCTGCCTCCGTAGCAGCTCCTTCTAATACTAAATTCATACCAGCACCGGGTTGAATTATATTTCCCACCAATAAGCCGATAACTATAGCAATACCAGTGGTTATTAAATAATAAATTATAGTCTTGCCAGCTACTCTTCCTAATTTTTTTTGGTCAGCGATGCTGGCTACTCCTACTACCAAAGTAGAGAAGATTAAAGGAACAACCAGCATTTTCAATAAATTAAGGAAAATAGTACCCACAGGCTTTATCCATACTATCCCCGGTCCCCATATTGCTCCTAAAATTGCTCCCAAAACAAAACCGATTAAAATCTTTTGAAAAAGTTTCATTTTTTATTTCCTCCATGAAAAAAATAATAAAATAACTAAATAAATTTCGCCAATTTTGCCTATTCTTTTCTTCTAGGTCATCACCTCGCTTTCTGAACAGCTATTCTGGCTAAAATTTGGGTTGGGTCTATTAGTGGGACTGAGACATTTCCCTCTTTTAAGATCAGGGGAATCTCGGTACAGCCAGCAATTATTGCTTCCGCTCCTTTATCGATCAATTTTTGGGCGATTTGTATAATATTTTTCTTGACCTCTTCAGATAAATCTCCTGCCTTAACTGCGTAGATTACTTTCATAACTTTTCCCCTATCCTTTTCTTCGGGAGAGATAATCTCGATATTAAATTTTTTAAAGTGTTGATGATATATTTCCGACTTATAGACACCTATAGAAGCTAAAAGTCCTACCTTTTTTATTTGAGGAATTCTTTTTTTAGTTTCTTTAGCAGTCTCTTCTATCATATTTAGTACTGGGATGTTAACACTTTCTTGAATTGAGGAAAGGAAATAATGGGCAGTATTGCAGGGGATAACTATAAAATCGGCTCCAGCTTTTTCTAAATTTTGAGCTGTCTCTTTTAAGGCTGGAAGAGAGTCTTCTCCTTTTCCTAAGATAGCGGCAGTCCGATCCGGTATCTTAGGATTATTATCAATAATTATTCTTAAATGATCCTGGTCTTTTTCTGCAGGAGTAAATTTAATTATCTTATAAAACAAGTCGATGGTGGCCTCAGGCCCCATTCCACCTAAAATTCCGATAATCTTCTCTGGCATTTCTGATTTTACTTCCTTTTTACCAGATTATATGAGTTTGCCCTTATTTTAAAACAAGTACATTATACTACAAAAATATAAAAAATACTTCTTTTTTCTGGAATATTTTCATTATTTAGTTTTCTATATTTTTATAAAACCTTTTCTTTTTGCATCTTTTAATATAAAATAAATAAAAATTCAAGGGGGGTATCATAAGATGAAAATTGGGATAATCTCTGACACGCATGATAATTTACCTCAAATAAAAATAGCGGTAGAGATTTTCAACCGGGAAAAAGTTGAGCTAGTCTTACATGCAGGTGATTTTGTTTCTCCATTTACTTTTTTAGAGTTTAAAAATTTAAACTGCCCTCTAAAAGGAGTCTTCGGAAATAATGATGGAGATAAACTTTACCTTCAAGAAAAATTTAAAAGAATCGGAGAGCTTTGTCCTGAACCTTATCAGATGAACCAAGACCATAAAAATATAATTATGCTACACAAAGAAAAATTAATAGACGCCCTGGCAGAGAGTCAAAAATACGAGGTAATCATCTATGGCCATACCCACCGCATTGATTTGCATAAAATCGGAAAGACACTTATTATAAATCCTGGGGAATGCGGAGGTTGGCTCAGCGGAAAAAGCACTATCGCTTTACTGGATTTGAAAAATCTAGAGGCAAAAATTATAGAATTATCGGATAGCGTGTAGCGCATAGCCCATAGAAAGCACATAAAAATAGTTAGCTAATTACCTGGTCAGTTGGTTTATTTTCTCCTGTACTTTCTACCATATAATGGCCCGAAATTATTACAGGCTCTAAAATCTGCTCCTTCTAAATCAGAAGTACCAAAAGAAGCCCAGGCTTTTGGCCTGAATATCTTCTCTTCTGCGACATTATGCAGAGCTACCGGTATCCTGAGCATAGAGGCAAGAGTAATCAGGTCTTTTCCGATATGTCCATAACTGATTGCCCCATGGTTAGCTCCCCAGTTGTTCATTACCGAATAGACCTCTCTAAAGGCCCCCTTGCCAGTTAGGATAGGAGCAAACCAGGTGGTGGGCCAGGTGGGATCAGTGCGTTCATCTAAAATGTGATGGATCTCGGGAGAGAGATCTACGGTATAACCTTCGGCAATCTGGATTACCGGTCCTAAACCTTTTATAAGGTTTATTCTTACCATGGTAACCGGCATTACACCTTGAGTATAGAAGGTAGAGGAATACCCTCCTCCCCGGAAATATTCTAAATTAGCCGGACTCCATTTAGTGTTTTGCAGGCACCTTTTCACTTCTTCTTTAGTTATCTCCCAGAAGGGTTTCATGGTCGATTTTCCATCTTCCCTCTGCTTTCCGGTAGCGTCCAGGGTGGTAGCACCGGAATTGATCAGATGAAGTATTCCATCTTTGGCCAAGCCGGTCAGCTCTTTTCCGGTTACTCTCTTTACGGCATCGGGACTCCAGTAAGTCCTGATATCAGAAAAGATCTGGGCTCTATCAGTTAAGAGATGATTAAATAACATAGAGATTCCGTTTAGGCTATCGTTTTCGGTGGCAAAGACAAAGGGTTCCCTTATCCCGTTCCAATCAAAGGAGGTGTTTAAGATAGTTTCCATGAAGTCTCCGTTGGGAAAATGGTCAGTCCATTGTCTCTGGCCTTGAAAACCGGCAGCAAGGGCATTATGCCCTTCTGCTTCTTCGGTATAGCCTATATCTGCTAATTTTTTGTTACCGACCATTAAATCACGGGCTATCAGGGTCATCTTGACTACCATCTCCCACTCGGCATCTTTTTGGGAACGGGAGTGTTTTAAGTCTTCTCTATTGCGGTCTTCTTTTTCTTTACAGTTCTCTTTAATCCAATGAAGGGCTTTTTCGTATTCTTCTTTATCATAGATTCCCTCTTCTATTCTTCTTATTATCTCGGTCATATCTATATATTCGTTTCTCATCCCCAGATAATCTGGAAAGAAGTCGGGGGAAACCTGGGAACCGGCAATCCCCATAGAGACACTGCCGATAGAAAGATAAGATTTTCCTCTCATAGTGGCTGTGGCCAGTCCGGCTTTGGTAAATTGTAATAATTTCTGCTCTACATCTTCTGGGATACTATCATCATTTTGATCCTGGACATCTTTGCCGTAGATACTAAAAGCAGGTAGTCCAATCTGGTCATGGCCAGCAAGAGCAGCAGATAAATATACCGCCCCTGGTCTTTCGGTACCGTTAAATCCCCAGATAGCCTTGGGGATAAGAGGGTCCATATCTATGGTTTCCATTCCATAACACCAACAGGGAGTTACACTTAGGGATACTCCTACCCCTTCCCGGGCAAATTTATCAGCACATTTGGCAGCTTCTGCTACTCCTCCGATTGTGGTATCAGCGATTACACATTCTACCGGCAAACCATTAGAATGTCGGAGCTTTTCACTAATCAAATCTGCGGTAGACTTCACCATTCTCATAGTGTGTTCTTCTAAGGATTCTCTAATCCCCTTTCGACGTCCATCGATGATGGGCCGGATACCAATTTTGGGAAGTCTTCCCTACAGTCTTTTTTGGATATTTGGCATATTTTAACCCCCTTTTAACCAATTAGAGTTAGTCTATTTTTTAAAAATTTCATTTGATAAAAAACTTATGTAAATTGTTTATCGTTAGGATAATGAGAAACAAATTGTATAACCTCTGAAAGTCGAGGCATGGAATTAGATGCTCCATAACGTGTTCCAACAATCGTAGCTACTCCATTTGCAAAAGTAAGAATTTCTACTAACTTTGATGTTGAAAGATGTGAAAAGTTTTCACATTTTAATAATCCATATATAATAGCGGCCATAAAGGCATCTCCGCAACCAGTTGTTTCTTTAATTCTTATTTTATCAAAAGTAGGCATATGCATAAATTGTCCCTTATAATAACTTAACACTCCATTCTTGCCAAGAGTAACTAGGATTAAAAAAGAATTAATTTTATTCAATATTTTTTTTAAACCCTCTTTTGCATCTGTTAAACCGGTAATATATTTCAAATCGTCATCACTCATCTTTAAAATATCAACCATTTTAGATATCTTAAAAAACATATTCAAAAAATCTTTTTTATCTTTTATTAATGATGGTCTTATATTGGGATCGAAAGAGGTGATTACCTTCTCTTTATAAAACATATTCAATAATTCTAAATAAGCATCTGAAGCAGGTTTTTTAAGTAAAGAAATTGAACCAAAATGATACATAGAATAATTTTTAGGATTGATCTCTTTTACTTCAGAAACAGTCAGCATTGTATCCGCTGCGTTCTCCCGATAAAATCTAAATTCAGGTTTCCCTTCTTTATTTACTGCTACAAAAGCGAGCGTAGTCTTTAAGCCAATATCTCTTTTTAAACATTCAATATTTATTTTCTCTTTTCTTACAATATCCATCAGCCCGTGACCAAACTCGTCTCCTCCTATTTTCGTTAAAAAGGATACTGGGACTCCCAATCTTCTTAGGGCAACTGCAACATTAAAAATAGAGCCACCAGGCCTTTTTTCAAATAAGACACTGTGATTAAGTCCTTTACCCACTTCCTTAGAAATAAAATCAAGTAAGATTTCTCCTCCACAAAGGACTGGTTTTGACATCTTATTGCTCCCTCACTTATAAAATATCATTTTCAAATTACACCTGGGGTAGGATCATCACTTTCATGGATGGCTCTTTTCCATCCAATACAAGGTGTAAACCATTCTCCAACTCATTTAATGGTAGCCGATGAGATATTAGATCCTTTACTACTATTCTCCCAAAAGAAATAAGATCAATCGCTTGTTTTGAGTTTCGTAGAGATGTATAGGATGACATGATAGTTAATTCTTTATTAAATAATCTAAAAGGCTCAATAGTCATAAGTTTCCCTTTTGGTGGTACTCCAAAAAAAAGAATTTTCCCAGCAGGACGAGCGTATGATATACATTGCTCAAGTACAGAGATCACTCCGGTAGCATCAACAACAATATCATAATGCTCCTTTTTTACCTGGTTGAAATCAGAGAAGACTTGTCCACTCCTCTCTTTAGCAGCAAAATTTCTTCGACTTTTATTTTTTTCTACTATATCCAACTTAGCAGGTCCTATGTTCTTAAGAGTTCGTAGTAAGAGCATTCCAATGGGCCCTGCTCCTACAAGCAGTATATGGGCACCTAATGCAGATCCAATCAATCCTACTCCGTGGATCACACAGGATAGAGGCTCCATAAATGCAGCTTCTTCAAATGATAAATCCCCAATAGTAAACGCAGCCTGCTGTGGGACTATAACATGTGTTGCCATCCCTCCTGGCATGGTCACTCCAATAGCCTGCCAGTTTTCACAAAAATGCTGACGATTATGCAAGCATGCATCACAAATCCCACAGGATAAATTTGGCTCTATTGCTACTCTATCTCCAATCTGAAATTTATCCACTTTATCACCTATCGCGACAACATCTCCCGAAAACTCATGTCCAGGAACAATAGGATAATCACCAAGATATTCACCAAGAAAAATATGGAGGTCTGTTCCGCAAATTCCACTCGCACTAACCCGAATAGTTATCCAACCCTGGGGAGGGTTCATCATCTTTTGCTTATCTAATACAAGCTCCTTTATAATTTTTGGTTTAAGAATTTGATAAGCTTTCATTATTATTAACTCCTTCTTACTTTATCACTTAGAAATCCTCAGATTATCTGAGTATAATAAACACCTGTCTCAACCAAAAAATTGAACAGTTTTGAGTAATGACACCCCCATCAATACAGTAGTTTTTCTTAACTCTACTCTAAAATAATCTTTCTGAAAGCCAATACTCTCATAGCTGCTCCTATCATTACCTCTAGAGATAAATTTGTATCTTCACAATATCCGGTTGGTGCTTCACAGCTAATTCAAAAGCCTCAATAGCTCTATCAAATGGAAAACGACGAGAGATACAGGGCTTTAGGTCTATTTTTCCAGAATCTAGTAATGCTAATGTCTTGGGATACATATGAGCATATCGAAAAATTGGTATTGTAACTGCTTCTTTAGCCTGAGCCGCAGGAACATCAAATGGTGCCGGTTCGGATGGGATCCCTATGATGACGACCTTTCCCCCAGGACAAACATAGTTAAACATTCTCGAGAAAGCTTCCTTATTTCCGGAAGCCTCAAAGACGATATCCACGCCCCATCCATCTGTCTCATGTACTATGACGCCTGCAAGATCATTTTTAGTAATATTGACTGTTTTAACAGGAGCTATGGATCGTATCAGATCAAGTTTTGGTTGCTGAACATCCGATACAATCACCTTGCTACATCCACCTGCCAAGGCAGCAAGTGTAGTAGTAATACCCATAGTTCCAGCCCCAATTACAAGAGCAACATCTCCCGGTTGTATTCCTGCTTTGGTTGCTGCATACATACCAATCGCCATAGGTTCAACCATTGCAGCCTCTTCTAACGACACTGAGTCCGGAACCTTGAATGTCAAGGAAGCAGGATGAACTACTGATTCACGTAGGCAGCCGTGGATTGGAGGTGTAGCCCAGAACCGTACATTAGGATCAAGATTGTACATCCCTAATCTTGAAGCCTTGCTGGTAAAATCGGGTATCCCTGGTTCCATACAAACCCTATCCCCAACTACAAGATGAGTAACTTGTTGGCCAACCTCAACAACAATTCCGGATGCCTCATGGCCAAGAACCATAGGTTCAGTAACAATATAAGGACCAATCTTCCCTTCTTCATAGTAGTGCACATCACTACCACAAATCCCTACATGTTTCACAGCAATACGAACATCATAGGGACCAAGATGCTCTTCCATTATAAAATCATCTACAATAGTAATATCTTTAGTTTTGTTTAATATAACAGCTTTCATTCCAATTTCCTTTCTCTTATATAGTAATTACAATTATAATTATTATGTATGTTTCATGATGTAACACAAGTCATGAAATGGATGATATAATCTACAGAATTTCTCATATTGTTTCTTATACTGAGTATAGGCTTCATTATTAGGCTCGATTGAGTGACTGAATGATATCATCTGTGCCCCGCTCTCATAATTCTGAAACAATCCACTCCCTACTCCTACCGTTATAGCAGCCCCTAATGCTGTGGCTATCCTTGGGGAATTTATCAAATGAATTGGTCGATGCAGAACATCACAGAAAATATGACTCCAGAAAACCGATTCAGCCCCACCACCAATAAGAGTGAGATCCTCAATGGATATCGAATTTTCCTCATATACATCCAAAACAGTATGAAGAGCATAAGCAACACCCTCAAAGATTGCACGTATCATATCTACTCTTGAGTGGGTCAACGATAAACCAACAAATGACCCTTGTAAATTTTGATCCCAATAAGGGGTTCTCTCCCCCATTAGATACGGAAGGAATAATACACCATGGGCTCCAATACCAGAATTTTCAGCCTGATGATCCATGAACTTATACAGATCCACTGTGTCATCTACCCTAATCATATCAGTATATCCCAGTACCTCTGAGGCCCACTCGAGTAATATACCAGCAGATTGCACTGTCCCACACACGTTGCACAAGTATCCATTGAGATCATAGAAATTTTGTACTCTTCTTTTATGTTCTATAAGAGGCTTTTCCTCTAAAACAGAAATCCAGGCACTACTCCCCACATATAATTGAGCTTTCCCCTGTGCCACAATTCCAGCTCCTCTTGTGGAACAGGCAGCATCCCCACCCCCAATGTATACCGGAATTCCTTCTTTTAAGCCGGTCATACGTGCGACATCAGCACTCACCGTTCCAGCTAATTCATGAGAAAACCGAACCTGGGGGAATATGTTCACATCTAGTCCTAATTCGCACAGCATATCTGTTGCCCATGTCCTCTTTTTAAAATTAAAGGCACATGTAAGCGATGCGTCAGAATAATCAGTCACACCGTGATGCGCTCCGGTAAGTCTTGAACGAATAAAATCCTTACTCTGTATGATATACTTGGTCTTTTTATAAAGGCTCGGAAGATTTCGCTTAAACCAAATTATTTTTGGCAAAGTAAAATGCGAATCAACTCTATTCCCGGTTATAGCAAAGAAATTATCAAGCGATATTTGATCTAATATATAAGAACAATATTGCTCACTTCGATTATCCGAGTGGATTATCTCATTATAAACTGGCTCACCTCTCGTATCAATAGGAATCATCCCATTCATGTGGCCAGAAAGTCCAATTCCAATAATATTAGTGGTATCAAGAAGTCCCTGATCTTTTAAGTGATGAATTCCCTTCAGAACACCCTGCCACATCTCATAAGGATCCTGCTCTGCCCAGCCCACATGAGAATAGGTCGTTTTTATTTTCTGCGTAGAGGCACCCATAACTCTTCCTGTTTCATGAAACAGAACACTTTTGACCCCTGTCGTGCCTATATCAAATACTAATATGCCCACTTGTTTGCTCATCATTTTTTCAATACCCTTTCAGACCACTACACACAGGTAAATCCACCATCAATCACAAGATCACTCCCGGTAGTAAACGAACTAGCGCTGCTAGCAAGATAAAGCAATGCCGATTGAAGCTCTTCTGGATTGCCCATTCGGTGATAAAGACTCTTTTGGACCCACTCATCTTTCCACTCAGTCGGAGCTTTCTTTGTCATCTCTGTTGCAATATACCCTGGACTGATACTATTGACCCTCACATGGTAGGGAGCCCACTCTACAGCCAACGATTTTGTTAGTTGAATAACTCCGGCTTTTGAAGCATTGTATGCACACTGAGGTTGTGGCATATTGACAATATGGGCTGACATGGATGCGGTATTGATTATCGATCCATATTTTTGTCGTATCATTACCTTGCCGACCTCTTGTGCGACTATAAAAATACCTGTAAGATTAATATCAATGACGCGCTTCCAAGAAGCAAGTGACATAGTCTCTGCAGGTTCATTGATGCAGATCCCCACGTTGTTGAATAGGATATCTATCTTACCAAAATGATCCAAAGTTTGACGCACCATTTCATGCACACTTTCAGGATCAGTAACATCTGTTCTTATTGCAATCGTCAAAGAATCTGCCGTTTCAAGCTCTTTTACAGTCTTTTGCGCAGCATCCATATCAATATCTGCAATAATCACATTCGATCCCACTGCAACAAACGCTTCAGCTCCTTTTCTCCCTATCCCTCTTGCTCCTCCTGTCACTATTGTACAAGTATTCCTAAGATCAAATATATTCATTTTCATACTTCATGCCCCCTTAAATTATTCATTTATAGTATATTGTTATATGTACTTCCAGCAGAGAAGAGGAATCATCCTTTCACTGCACCCATAGTAAGTCCTTCGATCAATGCTTTTTGAGATAGAATTCCAAAAATGACTGGTATCAAGATAGTTATGGTCGATATCGCACTTAGCTTAGCCCAGAACAGTCCTTCTTGCGTCATAAATGAGGCCATATATACCGGCAAGGTATTTGCTTTTATTGCCGTAAGGTTGACTGCAAAAAAAAATTCGTTCCAGATAAATACAAAAGTAAGTAGTGCTGATGACATTATTCCCGACTTTGAGAGAGGAAAAATTATTTTAAAAAAAGCCCTTAATTTAGAACACCCATCAATATCTGCTGCTTCCAAAATTTCAATAGGAATATCTTTGAAAAACGATGTTACCATCCATATAATCAATGGTGTGTGAATACCCACATATATCAGGATAAGTCCAGTTCT
>Ga0307379_10009110_pt1 | contig 13306 bp, 16 predicted proteins | sample UN2MG_FD_202237 | JGI IMG/M metagenome (GOLD analysis project Ga0307379, IMG submission 202237) | Soil microbial communities from Risofladan, Vaasa, Finland - UN-2 | ecosystem: Environmental > Terrestrial > Soil > Coastal area > Acid sulfate soil | place: Finland: Risofladan, Vaasa | collected...
TCACTGTGTCGATGCGGTGATCGGTGCCGATCTGCTCGGTCGCCACCCGCTCGAGCTGTCCGAGCATGTGGGCCAGGGTCTCCTCGTCGGGACTCGCGCCGTGTTCACGCCACACGACCATCGGAACGAAACACGCTTCGCACTCGGCGATCCAGCAGATGTCGTCCTCGTGGAACCACGGGGTGATGGGCGCGGCCTCACACAACTCGCAGTCGGTCGACACGGTTGGCGACGCTATCTGCTCGGTACGGTGCTCCCGGTGTCCGACGACAAGACCACGGCGTACGTGGCCCTTCCTGACACGAAGGGTGGTCCGGGCGTGCTCGTGCTGCACTCTTGGTGGGGGCTGAACGCCGGGACGCGGTCGATCTGCGACCGGCTCGCTTCGATGGGCTTCGTCGCACTCGCCCCCGATCTGTTCGGCGGTTCGACGCCGTCCGACCAGACCGAGGCCGAGACCCTGCTCGCCGAGATCGACCCGAACCTGCTGGTGCGCGACGTGCGGGCGGCGGCCGAGGTGTTGCTCCGGCTGCCCGCCACCGAGGGCGACCACATCGGGGTGGTCGGCATGAGCATGGGCGGCTCGATGGCCCTCTGGTTGTCGGACCGTGCGCCCGAGCTGGTGCGGGCCACGGTCACGTTCTACGGGCTCCAGGACCTCGCCTTCGATCAGACCACCTCGGCCTATCTGTGCCACTTCGCCGAGAGCGATCCCTTCGTCGACGACGACGCCGCCACCTACCTGGAGGCCGTTCTTCACCTCGGCGACCTCGACACCGAGATCTCGGTGCACCGCTACCCAGGGACCGGACACTGGTTCTTCGAGCCCGGCCAGTCCGGCTTCGACGCGGAGGCCGCCGAACAGGCCTGGGCCCGAACCGCCGAGTTCCTGGCGCGCAATCTCGGGCCTGGTGCATGAACGCCCGGGCCCGGAGCGCGACCTCGTTCCTCCGTGAGCTCTGGGAGGAGTGCGAACAAGACCGGGTCTCGGGCCTCTCTGCCGAGATCGCGTTCTACGGCATCCTCAGCCTGTTCCCCACGTTGCTCGCCGTGACCGGCCTCCTCGGCGTGCTGCAGGGCGTGACCGGCGGCGACGTCGCCGACCGAGCCGAGGATGAGGTGATCGGCTTCCTCGAACGGGTCCTCACCGACGATGCCAATGCCACGATCGACGCAGTCCGGCAGGTGTTCGCCGAGACACGCCCGGGCATCCTCACCTTCGGTGTCCTCGCCGCGATCTGGGCGATGAGCCGTGGGTTCGCGGCGCTGATCCGAGCCCTCGACATCGCCTACGACGTCCGCGAAAGCCGCTCGTGGGTCCGGATCCGGGTGACCGGGCTCGCGCTCGGGCTCGGATCGTTGATCACCGGGGTCATCCTCCTCGGCATGGTGGTGCTCGGACCCCTCCTCGGCACCGGCAACGACGTCGCCGATTCACTCGGCGCCGGTTCGTTCTTCGCCACGGCGTGGGACTGGTTCCGGATCCCGCTGGTCGGCGTGGCACTCCTTGCGTGGGCGACGACCCTGTTCCATTTCGGCCCCGCGAGCCATCGGACCCCGTGGCGATGGGAGCTGCCGGGTGCGGTCACCACCGCCGTGCTCGCCGGGCTGAGTTCGCTCGGCCTCCGGGTCTACCTGAGCACCGCTGCCGGCGGCAACCAGGTGTTCGGCGTGCTCGGCGGAGCGCTCGTGGTGTTGCTCTGGCTGTACCTCATGGGGGCATCGCTGCTCGTCGGCGCCGAGGTCAACTCGATGCTGGCCGACCGGTGGCTCCGGTCGGACGATCTCTCGTCAGGCGGCGTCGAGGGCGGTGCGGATCCGGCCGACCACCTCGCCCGCATCGGCGATGTCGCCTCCGTCGAGGAGCAGTCGCATGATGGCTGATGCGACAATGACGCCGTCGGAGGCCGACGCCACATCGACCGCCTGCTCGGGGGTGGAGATGCCGAAGCCCATGATGACGGGCAGGTCGGTGAGCGCCTTCAGGCGGCCGGCCAGCGCGCCGGCAGATCCGGCGACCGACGTCCGCTCGCCGGTCACTCCCAGCAGGTTGACGCCGTAGACGAAGCCTTCCGAGGTGGCGCACAGGCGAGCCAGCCGTTCGTCGGTCGAGTTCGGCGCGGCCAGCATCACGGTCTCGATCCCGGCCGGACGGGCCACGTCGAGCCAGTCGCCGATCTCCTCGAGCGGTGCATCGGGAAGGATCGCGCCGCTGATGTGCGCGGCTGCGGCCTCCGCGGCGAACCGCTCGAGCCCGCTGCGGAACGCGATGTTGTAGTAGCTCATCGCGACCAGGGGGATGTCGACGTCGAGATCGCGGAGGTCCGAGAAGATCGACATCGGCGTCGTCCCGCGGCGGAGCGCCACCTCCGATGCCTCCTGAATGGTGGGACCGTCCATCACCGGGTCGGAGAACGGGATGCCGACCTCGACCGCATCGGCGCCGGCATCGGCGTAGGCCTCGATGATCTCGACCCAGTCCTCGACGATGCCGCCGGTCACGTAGGGAACCAGCAGCTTGCGCCCGGAGTCGCGTCGTTCTCGGAGGTGGGGACCGAGCGAGGGCATCAGACCCGGCCGTCGAGGATGTCGGCGACCTGCTGCACGTCCTTGTCGCCCCGGCCGCTGAGGTTGACGAGCACCGTCTTGCCGGCGAGCCGCTCGCGGTCGCGCGAGATCCACGCGAGGGCATGGGCGGGCTCGAGAGCGGGGATGATTCCCTCGGTCCGGCTCAACAGCACGAAGGCGTCGAGCACCTCGTCGTCGGTGACCTGTTCGTAGGTGGCCCGCCCGATGTCGGCGAGGTGGGCGTGCTCGGGACCGACGCCCGGGTAGTCGAGGCCGGCCGAGATCGACTCGGCTTCGAGGACCTGCCCGTACTCGTCCTGCATGAGGAACGACACCGAGCCGTGCACGACACCAGGGACCGCCCGCTTCACCGCAGCACCACCGGCCGGCTCGACGCCCACCAGCTCGGCAGGGGTGTCGACGAACCCACTGAACAGACCGATCGCGTTCGATCCGCCGCCCACGCAGGCAGTCACGACGTCGGGATGTGTCCCCAGCAGCTTGTCGCACTGGGCCCTCGCCTCGGTGCCGATCACCCGGTGGAACTCGCGGACCATCCACGGGTACGGATGGGCCCCCATCACCGAGCCCAGGCAGTAGTGCGTCGTCTCGACGGTGGCCACCCAGTCGCGCATGGCCTCGTTGATCGCGTCCTTCAGGGTGCGGCTGCCCGACTTCGCAGCCCGGACCTCAGCCCCGAGGAGCCGCATGCGGAAGACGTTCAGCGCCTGACGCTCCATGTCGACCTCGCCCATGTACACGAGGCATTCCATCCCCATCAGCGCTGCGGCGGTGGCCGTTGCGACGCCGTGCTGACCGGCACCGGTCTCGGCGACCAACCGCTGCTTGCCCATCCGCTTGGCGAGGAGCGCCTGGCCGAGCACGTTGTTGATCTTGTGGGATCCGGTGTGGTTCAGGTCTTCGCGTTTGAGGAGAATGCGGGCACCGATCTCTTCGGAGAAGCGGTGGCACTCGGTGAGCGGTGACGGGCGGCCGGCGTAGTCGCGCAGCAGATCGTCCAGTTCGGTGCGGTAGCCCTCATCGGCCCATGCGTCACGGAACGCCGCCTCGAGTTCCTCGCAGGCAGGCACCAGGACCTCGGGCAGGAAGCGGCCGCCGAACCGACCGAAGTAGCCAGTGCCGCCCGGATCGCTCATCGCTGACTCGTGATCGCTGACCGGAGCCGTCATGCGTCGTCGAGCCAGTCGAAGGGCCGTTCGGGACCGCCTTCATACGGCGCGGGGCTCGCCCGCTTGGCTGCGTTGATGAAGTCCTTGAGCTTGGTCGGATCCTTGACGCCCGGCGACTTCTCGACGCCAGTGGCGACGTCGACGCCCCAAGGCCGGACGCGCTCGATGCCGTCGACCACGTTCTCAGGCGTCAGGCCCCCTGCCAGGATGATCCGGCGATTCGAAGGCGCACCCTCGGCGAGTGCCCAGTCGAAGACCTCGCCCGAGCCCGGCGCGGCCGAGTCGATGTGAATCGCATCGGCGCCGTAGTCGTCGGCTCGCCGAAGACCCTCGTCACCCGCAGAGAAGGCCTTGATCACGAACGGGACCTTCGAGCGGACCTCACGGGTCTCCTCGGCTGTCTCGTGACCGTGCAGCTGAGCGGCATTCAGTCCGGCGCCCAACGTCACCTTGATGACACGGTCGGGGGCATCGTTTCGGAAGATGCCCACCGTCAGCACATCGGGAGGAAGGCGCTTGGCGATGTCGGCGGCCTTCCCGGGCGCGATCTGGCGCTCACACGGGGTGAAGTTGAACCCGAGGGCGTCGGCTCCCATGGCCACGGCCAGCAGCGCATCCTCTTCGGAGGTGATCCCGCAGATCTTTACGAACACGGCTGCGCAACCTACCGGAGCGCCTCGCGGACTCCCCGATCATTCCCCGGCGTGAGCGAGGTCGGACACCATCTGACGCGGATCGTCAGCGGTGACGAGGGTCTCGCCCACCAGCACGGCATCGAAGCCGGCGGCGCGCAGCGAACCTGCGTCGGCGACCCCTCGCACCCCCGACTCGGCGACTCCGATGGTGGTCTCGGGAATGGCCCTGCCGACCCGCACCGCCCGCTCGTGGTCGACCTCGAACGTCACCAGATCGCGCTGGTTCACGCCGATCAGGGTCGCGCCGACGTCGAGGGCCCGTTCGAGCTCGGCCTCGTCGTGAATCTCGACCAGCGCATCGAGCCCGACCTGGGTCGCCAAGGCATGGAAGTCCGAGAGCTCGCGGTCGTCGAGCGCGGCGGCGATGAGCAGCACCGCGTCCGCGCCCATGATCCGCGCGTCGCACACGTCGGCCGCAGCGACGGTGAAGTCCTTGCGGAGCACGGGAATCGACACGGCATGTCTGGCGTCGCGCAGATCGTCGGGCGAGCCACCGAAGTGGTCATGGTCCGTGAGCACCGACAGCGCCGCAGCACCCCCTCGCGCGTACTCCTGGGCCAGAGCGGCAGGGTCGAGATCGGCGGCCAGGGCACCCTTCGACGGCGAACGCCGCTTGATCTCCGCAACGACCGCCAATCCCGGTGCCGCCTCGAGAGCTCGTGCGAACCCGCGGGTCGGAGGGCAGCCGGTCGCCCGTTCGACGAGCGTGTCGAGCGATCGCCCATCGACCGCTGCCCGCTCGCGATGAGCGGCGAGGATCGCGTCGAGGTAGGTCAGCAGGGTCTACAGACCGGTGCTGGACACCGGATCGAGGAGCATGATCTCGAGCGCTCCATCCAGCAGGCCGCCGAGGCTCGCGCCGAACGCTGCCATGGCCTCGCTCGAGCTGTGTGCGTCAAGCGCTGCGCTGTCGGTGTAGAGCTCATAGAGCCAGACGGCGTTCTCGTCGCCGAGATCGGTGTGCAGGGCGTAGACCTCGGTCCCCGCCTCGGCCTGGGCGGCTTCCATCATCGGGCCCATGGCGGCGACGAGGTCGTCGCGCTTTCCCTCGGCGGCGGTCAGCTTGGCAACGACGGCGATCTTCGACATGGCGAAATCCTATCCAGCGCACGGGATGCCGACGAAGGTCCGCTCGTCGAATTCGCGTGCTCGATCGCCGGACCGAGCGCGAGTCACCTGCGATCGGGGTCGTCGCGCATCGACTCGAACATCGAGACGACCGGAACGAGGACGAAGCTCACCCCCGCCGCCACGAGCGCCACGAGCCCGAATGCGAGCACCGGCGCGAGATCGACCACCAGACCGACCGCGAACGATGCCACGGCGACCGCGAACAGGATCGCCGGCGCCAGGGTCATGGCACTGCGAGCCGGCGTCACCGCGACGACGTCCTCGGCAGGCATCGGTTCGGGATCGTCACTGTCGTCGTACGGTCGCCATGGCGGGGGCTCGGGTCGTTCCGTGACCACCGGACCGAGGGTGTCGTCGTAAGCCGCCCGCTTCTGGGTGTCGCCCAGCACGGCCCACGCCGCGTTGACCTCGGCCATGCGTCCCGCGTCGCCGCCGTCGCCGCTGTCGGGATGATGTCGCCGGGCCAGCGACAGATAGGCGGACCGGACGGTTGCAGGGTCGGCCGACCGGTCGACCCCGAGGACCTCGTAGTGCGACATCGACCCATGAGGGTAGGACCAGAGACCAGGTCGGCATGCTTCACGCGCAACCGGCTCAGCTCTGAGCTGACCTCCGCGCCGCCATGCGCCGCGCGGCGGGCACCGCGCTGAGCAGGGCCTTGGCCTTGTTGTGGCACTCCAGATCCTCGTCGGCAGGCACCGAGTCGGCCACGATCCCTGCGCCGGCCTGCACCGAAGCCCGGCCGTCGTCGCCGCACACCAGCGTCCGGATGGCGATGGCGGTGTCGATGTTGCCCGAGAAGTCGAGGTAGCCGACGACGCCGGCATACGCGCCGCGCTTCACCGGCTCGAGGTCGTCGATGATCTGCATCGCTCTCACCTTGGGCGCGCCGGACACGGTGCCCGCAGGCAACGTGGCACGGAGGACGTCGATCGGTGTCCTGCCCTCGGCGAGCTCGCCGCTGACCTGCGACGTGAGGTGCATCACGTGGCTGTAGCGCTCGAGCACCATCATCTCGTCGAGCTGCTCGGTCCCGAACGTCACCACCCGACCCACGTCGTTACGGGCGAGGTCGACCAGCATGATGTGCTCGGCGAGCTCTTTGGGATGCTCGGCCAGCTCTGCCCCGAGCCGGCGGTCCTCCTCGTCGGAACGGCCACGACGTCGGGTGCCGGCGATCGGCCGACTGATCACACGGCCGTCGAGGAGCTGAACCATCGGTTCGGGTGACGACCCGACCAGGGTCACCCCGGGCTGACGGACCAGGTACATGTACGGGCTCGGGTTGACCTGCCGGAGCACGCGATAGAAGTCGAAGGGATCGGCGCCGAGGTCGAAGTCGAAGCGCTGCGACAGCACGACCTGGAAGATGTCGCCCGCGAGGATGTGCTCGCGCGCCTCCTCCACCGCCGCTCGATAGTTGGAGGATCCGCTGGGCGAGGTGACCTCGGGGAGCGGCTCGTCGGGATCGGGCGGGTCGACGAAGGGTTCGTCGAGTGGCGCCGAGCCGTCCACAGCCAGCTCGTCGAGACGAGCGAGCGCGTCGTCGTAGGCCACGTCGATCTGGGCGTCGGTCGCACCAGCAGGTACGACCGTGTTGACGATGAGGGTGACGTGCTGGTTCCAGTGGTCGAACGCAGCCATCTCGCCGATGATCGACATGACCGCATCGGGATGTCCCTGGTCGTCGGTCGGGACATCGGGAAGGTGCTCGACCTCGCGCACCACGTCGTAGCCGAGGTAGCCGACGAGGCCCCCGTGCAGCGGCGGGAGCCCCTCGATGTCGGGCGACGAGAACTGCTCGAGGATCGCCTCGACCGCCGCCAGCATCCCCTGGTCGATCGGGACGTCGAGCTTCAGTTCGCCTTCGACGGCAACCCTGCGGCCCCGCGCGGTCAACGTGGCGAGCGGATGCCGACCCACGAACGACCACCGACTCCAACGCTCGCCGTGCTCGACCGATTCGAGGACGAAGCCCGCATCGCGATCGCCCACCACTCGGGCGAACGCCGCGACGGGGGTGATGAGATCGGCCAGCAGCGTCCGCCAGACCGGAACGACCCGGTGGGTGCGGGCCAGGGCGCGGAACTCGTCTCGTGAAGGCCGGATGGTCATGCCGTCAGCCGCCGAACGAGCGGAAGAAGCACGAGTACTCGCCGGTGTGACACGCACCCTTGCCCTCTTGCTCGACCACGAACAGGAGCGTGTCGCCGTCGCAGTCGTACGACGCCGAGCGCACGTACTGGCGGTCGCCCGACGTCTCGCCCTTGCACCAGTACTCCTGCCGCGAGCGTGACCAGAACCAGGTCCGGCCGGTCTCGAGGGTCTTGCGGAGCGACTCGTCGTTCATCCACGCCAGCATCAGGATCTGTCCTGTGCCCTCCTCCTGCACGATGGCGGGCACCAGCCCGTCGTCGTTGTAGGTCACCTGCGCCAGGTCGTCGTCGTTCACGGCGATGGGCGTCACGTCGGGCATCGGTGCATCGTAAGGAACCCCCGTCCCAACGACCATTCCGATTCGGCTGATCAGTACCGTCGGAACCGATGCAGCCACGCACCACCGCCCTTCTGGTGGGCGTCGGCGGAGCGGCAGGTGCGTCGGTCCGCTGGGCGGTGCTCGAATCAGTCGAGCCGTCGACGTCGTTCCCCGTGGCGACGTTCGTGGTCAACGTGATCGGCTGCCTGCTGCTCGGGCTCGTGTTCGTTCGGTCCGGCGAGTCGGTGCAGGCCGCGGTCGGCACCGGCCTCTGCGGGGGGCTCACGACGTTCTCGACCTTCGCGGTCGAGGTCGTCCGCCTCGCCGAGAACGACGAGGCCGCGATGGCGCTCAGCTACCTGGTCGCGTCAGTCCTGTTCGGCCTTGGGGCGCTCATCGGAGCGCAGCACTTCGCCCGGAGTCGCGCATGACCGCCATGGCGTTCGTGTGTCTGGCAGCGGGCGGCTCGATCGTTCGCTGGCTCGCGATCGAGCGGCTCCGCTCGGTTCGGGGTGGCCTCGGCACCATCGTGGTCAACGTGGTGGGCGCCTTCGCCCTCGGGCTCGTCGTCGGCGCCGACCTCGGCGATCTTGTCTTGGTCGGCGTGGCCGGCCTCGGCTCGTTCACCACCTTCTCGACGATGGCGCTCGACTTCACGGTGGTCCCGCGGCGCGACGCCGCCGGCTACCTGGCGATCACCCTGGTGCTCGGATTGTTCGCAGCATGGCTCGGACTCGAACTCGGCGGCTGACCGCGCGAGCAGACCGGGGGCGCCCACCCGCTCAGTTGTCGGTTGGTCTTCGGCCTGCGTCGGGAGGGTGGCGGTGCCAGTCGGGGTCCATCGGGGGGCCGATCCAGTCGGGCTGGTCGGGGTCGATGAGCCGGACGACGGGCCGGTGATCGATCGTGTCGATGCGGGAAAGGCCGGCGTGGACGAGGACGTGGTGGAAGCGGCACAGCAGCACGAGGTTGTCGAGGTCGGTCGGGCCGTCGTGTTCCCACCAGGTGATGTGGTGGGCGTCGCAGGCGTGGGGTGAGCGGTCGCAGCCGGGGTAGGCGCACCCTCGGTCGCGGGCGGCCAGGGCGCGTCGTTGGGCCCGGTTGGCGTACCGCGCGGCGCGGCCGAGGTCGAGGTCGGCGACGAGGTTGCCGTCGGGGTCGACGAACCGGGCGGTCATGCCGGCGGCCGGGTCGGCGAATCGCAGGTGCAGGTACGAGGCGCCGGTCGCCCAGCGCTCGGCGAGGCTGACCGGCACCAATGAGCCGTCGGCGAGTTCGACCCGGGACCCATCACGAGTCGGGGTGTCGATGGTGATGAACGCCGGCTCGCGCCGGGTCGTGCACCCGGGGGCGGCGGCGGCGCGGCCGACCAGGTTGGCGAGGGCTTGGGCGCGGCGGTTGGCCGGAACCCGATACGGCAGCCCACCGTCGGGGTCGCGGGGTTCGGCCGCGCGGATCTTGGCCATCTCCTCGTCGAGGGCGGCCAGGATCGGGATGCCGGTTCCCAGACTCAGGTCACCCTTCACTGCGACGCGGTCGCCGACCCGGTTCGCGTACAACACATCGGTGGTCGGGTCGTCGGGCTGGGGACCATCAGGATCGTGGCGATCGAGCCAGTGCTCGACATCGGTTCCCAGCTGGTCACAGGTCTTGGCCTTGGCGGCATCGACGAACGAAGCCTGGGCGAAGATGTCGAACAGGTCGCGGGTGCGGGGGTTGAGGGCCCGGGCGATGACGCGCGCCGCTTCGATGGGGATCTCCCCTTCGAGCATGGCGGCCTCGACCAACGGCAACTCGGCGAGTGTGTTGGCCAGGGTGGTGCGCCGTCCCGCGTCACGTCGAGTGGTGCCCGTCGCGGCCACCAACCACCCCGACACCGACGCCGCCCCCAACTTCCGCAGCTGGTCGACCGGAGCGAGGGTGCGGAGCTCGACGGAGAAGCGGGCTTCGAGTCGGGTGCGCTGACGATCGAGATCACGCAACACGCCGGCTCGCTCGTCGGCATCGAGCCGCTCGAGGTCGAGGTGTTCGAGCGCCGACACCGCGTGATGCAGGTCGTTCAGCACCTGCGATCTTGGGTCGACGAGCACCGTTTCCACCCCGCCGAACCCAACAAACACACGTTCGTTCAGCAACCCCACACCCCAGGAAATACAAGGGTTTTCGCTACAAGTAGAGCCCGGTCCCGCCCTCTTCGAGGCGCTTGCTCGCGACGGCGTGGATGTCGCGCTCGCGGAGGATGATGTAGTCCTTGGCTCGCACCTCGACCTCGTAGCGGTCGTCGGGGCTGAACAGGACGTTGTCGCCGATCTCCATCGACCGGACGTTCGGACCGAGCGCCACGACCTCGGCCCAGATGAGGCGCTTGTTCTGCTTCGCCGTGGCCGGAATGAGGATGCCGCCCGACGACGTGCGCTCGCCGTCCGCGCCGGTCAGCTCGACCAGGATCCGGTCATTGAGCATCTTGATCGGCAGGCCCGAGTCATCCTCGCTCATCGCGGCCGACGGTACCGTCTTGGCCGGTGACCACCGAACTCCGCATCGAGACCGACGACGGCGAGACGTTGGAAGCCGAGCGAACCGGACCCGACGAAGCCACCAGGGCCGTCGTCATGTGTCATCCCCATCCCGCCTACGGCGGCGACATGCGGGTGCCGGTGCTGACCGAGCTGATGTCGGCGCTGTCGGCAGCCGGGTTCGGCGCGCTGCGCTTCGACTTCCGCTCAGCAGGACGGTCGACCGGCGAGCACGACGGAGGCGATGCCGAACGCCTCGATGTTGCGGCAGCGTGTGCCGTCGCACGAGTTCAATGGCCCGAAGCTCGCCTCGTCCTGCTCGGCTACAGCTTCGGAGCGGATGTCTCGCTGGCCGCCCGCGTCGAACCCGACAGACGGGTGCTGATCGCTCCCCCACTCCAGATCGGCGACATCGCTCCCCCGGTGTGCCCGACGCTCCTGCTGGTCCCCGAGCACGACCAGTTCTCCCCGCCCGACCGAGCCAGAGAGGTGACGGCCGACTGGCCGGACGCAACGGTCGAGGTCTTGCGCGGTGCCGATCACTTCCTCACGGGTGCACTGGGCACCATCGTCGAGCGATCCCTCAGCTGGTCAGGTCAATAGAGCCAGGGGTCACTGAGGTCGATGAACTCCGTGTCCGTCATCATCGATTCGAACTCCTCCATGAGTTCGGCCAACTCCGGTGGCGGCGGCATGGCCTCGGCCGCACGGGCGTCGGTCTCGCTGGTGAAGTAGGTCACGTCGTAGCCCGCGTCCGGTGCGGTCCAGAAGCGCAACGAACCGATCACGTCGGGTCGGAACGTCGCCGCAGTCTTCTCGAAGGCGGCGTCCAGGCGCTTCATCTCGTCTCGATCTATGCCTGTGGACTTCATGATCTGGACGAAGCCCGCATCGTCGGAGCCGCCGCCGAGGAACGCCTCGACGTCCTCGGATTCGACGAAGCCGGCCGCGCCGTCGAGATGTTTCTCGGTGTCCGCCCACCAGTCGCCCTGCTCAGGCCGCTCGCTGTTCGCCGTTGCGGCACTCGCCGATTCGAACCGCGCCACAGCGATGAACGTGCCGTCGTCAGTGACGCCCGCAGTTGCCCCGAGGAACCCCGGTGCTCCGGGGCGAAGATCGGACATCCAGATCTCCATCTGTCGCCGGACCGCGTCAGCATCGGTGGTGTGACCTTCGATGAGCTGGACAAACATGGCTGCACCTCCACGCGTCGGCGTCTGCTGTGCTTCCAGCATCCTCCTCCCCCGCCGCGACCGCAACGAGTTCGTCTTCGCGCCGGGTGACTACGGCCGGACGGTGATGCCGGCCGCGGCCAGCTCGGCTTTCGCCTCGCCGACCGAGTGCTCGGCGAAGTGGAAGATCGAGGCGGCGAGCACCGCATCGGCCTTGCCCTCGGTGACGCCCTCGACCAGGTGAACGAGACCCCCCACGCCGCCGCTGGCGATCACCGGGATGTTGACCGACTCGCTCACAGCACGGGTCAGTTCGACGTCGAATCCGTCGCGCGTCCAGTCGCGATCCATCGACGTGAGCAGGATCTCGCCCGCGCCCAGCTGTTCGGCCCGGGCGGCCCACTCGATGGCGTCGATGCCGGTCGGCGTCCGTCCGCCGTGCGTGAAGACCTCGAATCCGCCTTCGTTGCGACGGCGGGCGTCAATGGCCACGACCACGCACTGGGCACCGAACTCGGCAGCGATCTCGCCGATCAGCTCGGGTCGGTCGACCGCCGCGGTGTTGACGGCCACCTTGTCGGCACCGACCCGCAACAGCCGACGCGCATCTTCCACACTGCGGATCCCACCGCCCACGGTGAACGGGATGAACACCTCCTCCGCGGTCCGACGGGCGACCTCGACGATCGTCTCGCGAGCGTCAGACGAAGCCGTGATGTCGAGGAACACCAACTCGTCGGCGCCCTCGCGGTCGTAGCGCGCCGCCAATTCGACCGGGTCGCCGGCATCGACCAGGTCGACGAAGTTCACGCCCTTCACGACCCGCCCCGCATCGACATCGAGACAAGGAATGACCCGCACGACGTTCATCGGCGTTCCCCGGCCACGCAGGCCGCAACCGCCAGGCCCCCTCTGGGTTCGGCTCCCCAGATCCTTGTTGCTCTTGCGCCAATTATTGGCGCGACAGCAACGAAGATCGGGGGCTGGGGTCGTCCGATCGGGGTCATTTCGTGCTGCCGAGGGTCTGCACGGCTTCATTCACGTCGACCCTGCCTTCGTAGATTGCGGTTCCGACAATTGCACCAGACAGACGGCGGCCGTCCACCACGAGTTCCGCGAGATCGACGAGGTGCGACAGGTCGCCGACCCCGCCCGACGCGATGACGTCGAGGTCGGTGGCGCCCAACACCTCGCCGAGTCCTGCGAGATCGGGTCCGGCCAGGAGCCCCTCGCCCTTGATCTGGGTGACGACGACGGCTTCAGGGCCGAGGCCGGCGAGACGAGCGAGCGCGGCGTCCCAGTCCTCGCCCGAACCCTCGGTCCAGCCCTGGACTGCGACCTCGCGACCACGCACGTCGAGACCGATCGCGACCCGGTGGCGCGAAGCCACTGCGACGAGCAGATCGGGATCGCGAACCGCTGCCGTGCCCATCACGACTCGAGTGACACCCGCGTCGACGAGCGCAGACGCCGCATCCAGCGAGCGGACACCACCACCGGCCTGCACCGGCACGTCGACTGCGGCGGCCACCGCCGCGATGAGGCCGAGATTGTGCGC
>Ga0307379_10009112_pt1 | contig 13302 bp, 13 predicted proteins | sample UN2MG_FD_202237 | JGI IMG/M metagenome (GOLD analysis project Ga0307379, IMG submission 202237) | Soil microbial communities from Risofladan, Vaasa, Finland - UN-2 | ecosystem: Environmental > Terrestrial > Soil > Coastal area > Acid sulfate soil | place: Finland: Risofladan, Vaasa | collected...
ACCGATGACGCCTCTTTTGTCGAGGATCTCGGCGCGGACAGCCTGGATACGGTCGAGCTCGTGATGGATTTCGAAGAGGAATTCGACCTGGAAATCCCTGACGAAGAAGCTGAGAAGCTCACCACCGTGGGAGCCGCTATCAAGTATTTAGAGGAAAAACTGGCCTCCAAGGAATGACTTCCCATTTTTCAGCCTGATATATCCATCAGGCCTTTTGTCTGTCTAATCTAATTAAATCCGGGGAGTATGAACAGCCCGCCTGGCTTGAGCTTCCCCGGTTGGGGCCTTTTTAGTCATTAAAAGCCAAAAAAGCATAAATAGTTTATGCCATAAAGTTTTCTTATTGACCGGCGCCCTTTAAAGAGCAAGGAAATATTGATGGCAAGAAGAGTTGTCATAACCGGGATGGGTGCTGTCACTCCGCTGGGCAACGATGTCCAGACCTCGTGGCAAGGTCTGATCGAAGGCCGCAGCGGAATCGACATGATCAAATCTTTTGATGTGAGCCAGTTTGAAACTAAGTTTGCCGGCGAACTTAAAGATTTTGACCCGCAAAAATTTATGGATCGCAAAGAGATAAAGCGTACGGATCGTTTTATCCATTATGCGGTTGCAGCCAGCGCTATGGCCATCGAGGATGCAGGCTTGGAAGTGACGGATCCCAAAGATCAGGAGCGGTTCGGGGTAATTATCGGCTCGGGGATCGGGGGAATCGATACGCATGAGGCTCAGCACAGCCGCTATTTTCAGGGCGGACCCAGCCGGATAAGCCCCTTTTACGTTCCGATGATGATTACCGATATGGCCGCCGGCTATGTGGCCATCCGTTTCACTGCCAAGGGACCCAACTTCTGTACCACTTCAGCCTGCGCTTCCGGGGGACATGCGATTGCAATGGCCTTCCGATCTATCAAGTACAGCGAAACAGACCTCATGTTAACCGGCGGCACAGAGGCCTCTATCGCTCCGATGGGCGTGGGTGGATTCAATGCCTGCAAAGCCCTTTCCACTCGCAACGACGATCCCAAGGGGGCCAGCCGTCCGTTTGATAAAACACGTGACGGTTTTGTCCTCGGCGATGGCGCCGGAATGCTTCTCCTCGAAGAATATGAACGAGCCAGAGCACGCGGTGCACGGATCTATGCCGAGCTTTCAGGTGTGGGAATGACCGCTGATGCTTACCACATTACCGCACCTGCAGTTGAAGGCGAGGGAGCGCAGCGGGCGATGAAAGCAGCTCTTCAGGAAGCTCGTTTCGATCCGGCGGATGTGGGTTATATCAATGCTCATGGTACCTCGACTGAACATAACGACATTACCGAAACACAAGCGATAAAAAAGGTTTTCGGGGTCTATGCCAAAAATGGTCTGCTGATAAGCTCCACCAAATCAATGGTCGGGCACCTTCTGGGAGCGGCTGGCGCTGTTGAAGCCATTTTTACTGCCCTGACCCTGTATCGTGGGATAATCCCGCCGACCATTAATTACAAGTATCCGGACCCTGAGTGCGATCTGGACTACTGCCCGAACGAGTCCCGTGAAGTTACTGTCAGAAAAGCATTGAGCAACTCTTTCGGGTTTGGCGGACATAATGTCTCAATCGCTCTGGAAAAAGTTTGATAACACAGGATCTATTCATGCGGGCTAGGCCATTAAGGTTCCTCGCTGCATTGTTCGGCACCCACCGGCCCAAAGACAATCGAAGAAAGTTTTTAAGCCGTCTTGAGCGCAATCTCGGCTATTTTTTCAAGGATCTGAATCTGCTCGAGACGGCTCTTTCGCATCAGTCCTATATCAATGAGAGCGGAAGGAAAAATACTGAGAGTAACGAGCGTCTTGAGTTTCTCGGAGATGCCGTGCTCGATCTTATTGTCTCCGAATACCTTTACAGCCGTTATCTCTCCGCCCGCGAAGGCGCTCTTACCCGGATCAAGTCTTCGATAGTCTCACGGACCGCTCTGGCCAGGCAGGCCTCCAAGCTCAGGCTCGAGGACTACATACTCTACTCGAAAGATAGTTTTTCAAGCCTTAAAAGAGGAGAAGTATCCATTATCTCCAACTCCTTGGAAGCATTGATTGGTGCAATTTACCTTGACGGCGGCCTCGAGGCCGCCAGAAGGTTCGTATATCAAAACCTGCTCGGCGGCGGCAAAGTGAGACTGAGCTACGACAGCCTCCATGAATCAAAAAACAGGCTGCTGCATCTGTCCCAGGTAAACTATCACTGCCAGCCGGCGTACAAGGTTGTCGAGGTGTCCGGTCCGGAACATGCAAAACAGTTTGTCTGTGAGGTCGCCGTGGCCGGCGAGATATTCGGCAAGGGAGTGGGCACAAGCAAAAAGGAAGCCGAGAAGCAAGCTGCACAGGCTGCGCTGCAATTGCTGGCCAGTTTAGGAAAAACCGAAGAGGCAGACAGTTGAAAAATCCGATCAAACAACTATAAATATAAACCGCACCGGGAGATCGCATGGATTACTTTCTGAATGAAGAACAGCTTGAGATAAAGCGCCTGGCACGCAGAATTGCGGAAACGCATATTATTCCGCAGAGAGAAGAACTGGACCGAAAAGCGGAGTTTCCCCATGCCATAATGAAAGAAATCGCCGAGGCCGGGCTTCCGGCAATTTACATTCCTGAGGAATACGATGGAATAGGAGCAGGCTTGATCGAGCTCTGCCTGGCCACCGAAGAATTGAGCCGGGCCTGCGGCGCAGTAGGGGTAACTTATGCGGCCAGCTCTTTGGGAAGCTTTCCGATCATAATCGCCGGCACCGATGAACAAAAATCCAGATACCTGCCGCCCATTGCTTCAGGCGAGCATTACGCCGCTTTCTGCCTTACCGAAGCCGGGGCCGGTTCCGATGCCAGCGCTATCTCGACCACGGCCCGAAAAGCAGGCAATGAATACGTGATAAACGGTACCAAGCAATGGATTACCAATGGTTTCGAGGCTCATACATATACTGTGTTTGCCAAAACTGACAAGACTAGGGGTGCCCGCGGTATCAGCGCTTTTGTGGTAGAGAAAGGCACTCCCGGCCTTTCTTTCGGTAAAAAAGAGGATAAAATGGGCATCCGCGCCTCGGCCACTTATGAAGTGGTTTTCGAAGACTGCGTGGTGTCCAGGGACAGCCTTCTCGGGCGGGAAGGCTCCGGTTTCCGGATCGCAATGCAGACTTTTGACAAGTCCCGGCCCGGTATTGGAGCGCAGGCGGTCGGCATTGCCCAGGGGGCTTACGAAACCGCGCTGGAATATGCTTACGGCCGCCATCAGTTCGGCCAGTCCATCCTCAACTTTCAGGCCGTTTCATTCATGCTCGCTGATATGGCCACCCAGATCGAAGCTGCGCGCTGCCTCACTTACCAGGTAGCCCGCATGATCGACGCCGGGGCAAAAAACTACGCCAAAGAATCCGCGATGAGCAAGGTGTTTCCATCCGATGTGGCGATGAAAGTCACTACCGACGCAATCCAGGTTATGGGCGGCTACGGTTACATGAAAGACTACCCGGCGGAAAAATATTTCCGCGATGCGAAAATCACCCAGATCTACGAGGGCACCAATCAAATTCAGCGCCAGATTATAGCTTCGCATCTGATCCGGGAGCTGGCCAGTAAAAAAAGGGGGTAGGAGGTAATAACGAGACCTTCTGTCGAATTTTTAGATCCGTGTCTCGAAAAAATCGCCAGCCGCCTGGCAGCCGGGCACCGGCTCGACCGGCAAGAAGGGATAACCCTGTTCGAAACAAGCGACCTGCTCGCTCTGGGCCGCCTGGCTGATGAAATAAACCGTGCCAAAAACAGCGACCGGGTTTATTATATCAACAATGTCCATATAAATTATACAAATATCTGTGTCAACAGATGCCGTTTTTGCGCATACAGTAGAAAAAGTTCCCGGGAAAAAGGGGCCTTTTCCCTTTCCCCGGAACAGGTTCTCGCAAAAGGGCGGGCCGGGTGGCATGAAAAGGTGCGTGAGTTTCACATTGTCGGCGGCTGCCACCCCGATGCGCGCCTGGATTATTACAGGAAGATGCTCGCGCTGCTGCGGGACGGGTTCCCCGGGGTACATCTCCAGGCTTTTACTGCGGTGGAAATTGAACATATCGCCCGGAAAGAGAATCTTTCTGTCACCGAGGTGCTCGAAAATCTCGCTGAATGCGGGCTGGGTTCATTGCCGGGCGGAGGAGGGGAAATATTCTCGCCGGAGTTGAGAAACAAGATCTGTCCGAAAAAGATAAGCGGGGCGCAGTACCTGGATGTTATGCGGGCTGCGCATAAGCTGGGTATCCCGACCAATGTGACCATGCTGTTCGGGCATCTGGAGTCGTATGCGGACAGGGTGGATCATCTTCTCGCCGTTCGCGCTCTTCAGGATGAAACCGGCGGCTTCAACTCGTTTATCCCGCTTCTTTTTCACCCTCAGAACACGGAGTTCGAAAAGCTGACCAAAGCGGGAGGCATCCAGGCACTTAAAACAATAGCCGCAGCAAGACTTTTACTCGACAATTTCCGACATATCAAATCTTTCTGGATCATGCTGGGACTGCCGCTGACACAGATGTCGCTTTTTTTTGGGTCCGACGATGTCAATGGTACTGTGCTGGAGGAGCATATAACTCATGAAGCTGGAGCCGGCACTCCCCAGTTCATGCCGGAAGAAGAACTGGTCCGGCTGATCCGCCAAGCCGGTCGCACTCCGGTTGAAAGAGATACTCTCTACAAACCGGTCGCAGCTTCCGGGATGGCCCCTTAAGTTTATCGGTATTCTTTGTTTTTTAACAGGAAGGCCTTTAACCATTACTTTGCAATTGGAGTAGAGATGAAAACTTTAATCCTCTTATTCGGCTTGATTGCAGCGCTGGTAAGTTTTACGATTATTGATCAGTCGTGCTCCAATTCCAGGCTTCTCGCCCAGCAAGGCGGGCATGCGACAGCGGCTCAGACGGAGGAAACAATCCAGGAACCGCACCACGAGGGCCCGGACCTCGGCTCAACTCTTCCTCTGTGGAGTATAATCCCTTTTGCCGGGATTCTCTTGAGCATTGCGCTCTTTCCACTCCTGGCCCCCGGTTTCTGGCACCATCATTTCCCCAAAGTGAGCGCTTTCTGGGCCCTGATCTTTGCCCTGCCTTTCCTGTTTGTTTACGGTCATGCCGCCTGGTATGAAATCCTGCACATTTACCTTATAGACTACTTCCCCTTTATCATTCTGCTCTGGGGCCTCTTCACAGTCTCAGGCGGGCTGCTGGTGAAAGGAAAGATGAAGGGCACTCCCACAGTCAATACTGTATTTCTTTTAATCGGGACAATAATAGCTTCCTGGGTCGGCACCACCGGAGCGGCGATGCTCTTGATCCGCCCTGTTATCCGCTCGAACAAGAACCGCAGGCACAAGGTGCATATAATCGTGTTTTTCATCTTCCTGATAGCCAATATCGGCGGCAGCCTCACTCCACTGGGAGACCCGCCGCTGTTTTTAGGTTTCCTGCACGGCGTATCCTTTTTCTGGACCCTGAAGCTTCTACCGATGATGTCTTTTGTATCGATTATTCTGCTGGCGCTCTTTTTCGCTTTCGATACCGTTCTGCATAACCGTGAGAAAAAGCTGGCTGCCGCTGAAATGGTTTCCGCCCGTGGCGAAGAGGTCAAAAAGGAACCGCTCAGGGTTCTGGGATTGTACAATCTTATTTTCCTCGCAGGAATTGTGGGCAGCGTGCTGATGAGCGGTATGGTCAAGCTGGGAGTAATAAATGTCGGCGGAGTGCATATCCAGGGACAGAACCTGCTACGCGATGTGCTGATTGTGATAATGGGACTGCTGTCTATGTATTTTACGCCGCACGCGATCCGCAAGGAAAACGAGTTCAGCTGGTTTCCGATCCAGGAGGTGGCTTACCTTTTCGCCGGCATCTTTATGACTATTGTTCCGGCCTTGGCCATTCTGCGCGCTGGGGAAGCCGGGGCGCTGGCTTTCTTGATCAAAATGGTGCGTGAGCCGGTGCACTATTTCTGGATCACCGGGACTCTGTCGAGTTTTCTGGACAATGCGCCCACGTATCTCACTTTCTTCAACAGCGCCCTTGGCCAACTTCTGCCTGGGATCCCGGAGGCCACAGCGGTTCCGGATCTCATGACCACGCACAGTGTTTATCTTGAGGCTATAAGCTGCGGGGCGGTGTTTATGGGCGCCAATACCTATATCGGGAACGCCCCGAATTTCATGGTGCGGTCAATCGCTGAGGAAAGCGGGATCAAGATGCCGAGCTTTTTCGGTTTTATGATCTATTCGGTACTGATTCTGATACCCACCTTTTTCCTGATGACTTTAATTTTCTTCTGAAATCAAGTCGGGGGTTGGCGGCTTTTCGAAAAGATCGAGTACAAGAAAACCTGATATGATAAGGGCGGGGCATGCCCCGCCTTGCCCCCTCAAAATCAGACAGCGAACCACGTCTCAACTTATTATTCAAAGTATGCCCTCGAGTTTTATCAAACGTGGAATATCCCTGTTCCAAAAAGTCGATCTTCACCAGCTCGGGGCTCAGGCCGACCTGGTCCGCCGCAAGCTTCACCCCGAGGGAATCGTCACTTTTATTAACGACAGAAATATAAATTACACAAATATCTGTATCGGCCGCTGCCGTTTCTGTGCTTTCCATCGGGGTGTGAACCACCCCCAGGCCTATGTTCTCTCTTATGCGGAAATCGGCCGGAAAGTAGAGGAAGCGAAGGCCTGCGGTGCTGTCGAGATACTCCTTCAGGGCGGCCTGCACCCGACACTACCCCTGGACTGGCACCTTGGACTGTTGCGCTATATCAAGGAACATCACCCGATCCATGTGCACGGTTTCTCAGCTCCGGAGATCGATCACATGAGCCGCATGTCAGGCGGCTCGATCCGTAATGTAATTGAAGCTTTGATCCAGGCTGGACTGGATTCCATTCCAGGCGGAGGCGCGGAAATTCTCTGCGCCCGGGTGCGCCGCAGCGTGAGCCCCCGCAAAATCAGAGTAAAACGCTGGCTCGAGATTCATGAGACCGCCCACAGCTTGGGACTTAAAACCACGGCCACCATGGTTTACGGCCTTGGGGAAACCTGCAGCGAACTGGTGTGGCACCTGCACCACATTCAAAGCCTTCAAAAGCGCACAGGGGGATTCACGGCTTTTATTCCCTGGAGTTTTCAGCCGCTTAATACAGCACTGAAACTTGAAAAAACAGGTCCCGCACTCTATCTGAGAATCCTGGCCGCGAGCCGTATTCTGCTGGACAGCATACCGAATATCCAGGCTTCCTGGGTCACTCAGGGACCTGATATCGCGCAGCTTGCTTTGTTTTATGGGGCCAATGATTTCGGCAGCACAATGCTCGAGGAGAATGTGGTGCGGGCCGCTGGGTGCAGTTTCCAGGCGGTCGATGAAAAAACCATTGCCCGTCTGATTTCCGAGGCCGGCTTCAAGCCAGCCCTGAGATCCCAGGATTACAGAATAATCCGCATTCTTTGACTTTTGTTTCGGACTGTTTTTAACTCTGCCATTAAAAGCCTCGGGTGACCGGATGAGCACGGACAAAGCGCGCAGAAGTTACCTCGGATTTGCCGTGGTCGGCGGCAGCGGGGCCTGCCAGCTCGCTTTAAGCCGGATCGGCAGGACTGCAGCCGAGCTGAGGCTCGATACGCCCTTTGGGAAAGCCGCTCCGATTCAATTATTGCATCCGAAAGGAATGGAAGGCTCGATCGCTTTCCTCTCACGGCACGGCAGCCCGGGTTACAGGATCACCGCTCCGGATGTTAATTACCGGGCCAACATCTGGGCCTTGAAAGAAATCGGCACCACGAGAATAATTTCCTGGAGCGGCCCCGGGGCAATTGACCGCCGTTTCAAGCCCGGTGATTATGTCCTGCCTGATGATCTTATCGACCTGACCAGAGGAAGGGAAAACACCTTTTTCAAGGGCACAGGACTGGGATTCATCCGCCAGAGTCCTGTATTTTGTCCCGAACTGAACGCTCTTCTGCACGATGCTCTGAAAAAACTGGGCCGGAATTATCATCCAAGTGGTGTCTATGCGGTTACCGATGGACCCCGTCTCGAAACGCCGGCGGAAATCCGGATGATCGCGCGCCTTGGAGGCGAGCTCGTGGGTATGACCCTTGCACCGGAAGCATTTCTGGCACGGGAGCTTGAGATGTGCTATCATCCCTGCTGTTATGTCGCCAACTGGGCTGAGGGGGTAAAAGAGCTGCCCCACAGGGCAGGGGAGCTTTTTGAGGGCATGCTGGAGGAGGGGCTGCGCGCCGAAGTGGATCAGGCTGTGCAAGGCTTTGGAGATATCGTTCTCCAGACTGCTCTCTTGACCGCTTCCTTAAAAGAAGCTCCACGCAGGTGTCACTGCGCAAGCTCTATGCTGCGCTACCGACGGGCAGGCATCATCGGGGAGGACTGGCACGGCTGGATTATGCCCGCAAAAGAAGACTCTCCTTTTATTGACAATCAGCTCAAAGAAACCTAAATTCAATTGTTACCGGCCCTTAGGAAAATGTTTTTTCTGCTGTTTTGATATCGAAGATGCGATAATCGAGTGGTGTCTGGAATATCAGGAAGGTTTTTCCATTATAACAAAAACTGATAACTTCAATTATTTAAAGATAATAGCATGCTGACCGCATAAATTGGTTTAAGTTGCCGTCTTTTATTATATACGGGAATTTCGTTCCATTCATTCAGGCGTTTGGCTCATAATTGAGTTATTTCAGGAAAAGATGACCGATGAAAGAAAGTGTTCTTATAATAATGGGCTCGGAATCCGACCGTCCGGTTATGTCAAAAGCCGAAAGCGTGCTGAGAGAAGCGGGCGTGAGTTTTGAGACTCGTGTCTCGAGCGCCCACCGCAATCCTGACAGGACCAGGGAGCTGGTGGAAAAAGCTTCCGAACGCGGGATCAAGGTTATCATAGCCGGAGCAGGTATGAGCGCCGCTTTGCCGGGGTTTTGCGCTTCCTATACCTCTTTGCCTGTAATCGGCGTACCGATCAGTTCAGGTCCTCTGGCAGGGATTGATGCGCTTCTTTCAATCGCCCAGATGCCTCCCGGCGTGCCGGTTGCCGCGGTTGCTGTTGACGGTGCAATGAACGCCGCACACCTTGCTTTACGTATCCTGGGGCTGATCGGTGATTGACTCTCTCGTTACAATCCAGGGCGGGCGCTATCCTGAAAGCCTGGTTTACGAAGCAGCGGCACTTTTAAAAAATCACGCGGTGGTGGTGCATCCCACCGAAACGGTTCACGGCTACGGGTGCAGGTATGATTCAGCCGATGCGGTTGAGCGTATCCGCTGTATTAAGGAAAGCAAGCAAAACAAGCCGATGATTTTGCTTGTACCCGGGAAGAAATGGGTTGACATACTTTGCCGTAATATACCGGAGCTGGCCTGGAGGTTAATCGAGCTTTTCTGGCCCGGCCCTTTAACTGTCGTATTTCAAGCCAGAGCAGGCACGCGAAAAGTATGCCCATGGCTGGGTGAAACAGTTGCGCTGCGCCAGAATGCGCACCCTTTTACCTCACGGGTGCTCACGGAATTTGATCTGCCGATTGTTTCCACCAGCCTCAATAGATCAGGACAACCGTCTCCCGGCAATCTGCGCCGATATATGGAGGATTTAGCCCGCAAGCATAACGCAGAACCAAGGTTGCGGCCCGAGCTTATTGTGCTGGATGAAAAACTGACTCAGGGTAACGCTCAGCCTTCGACTGTCGTTTCGATTGTAAATAAAAAATCTGTCCGCCTGATCCGGGAAGGCGCCTTGTCTGCTGCGCAAATCGCTGAAAAAGCGGGTATAAAGACAATAGGCGTTTTTGAAGATTAGCAGTGTTAAACCCTGTTTCTAAGGAATTCTTATTTCAAGCTCATGACAACCGGTTTTTCAAAAAAAATCAGGCTCCTTTTTCTATGCACTGGTAACACCTGCCGCTCTCCGATAGCGAAGGCAATCCTGGAAAATATGCTTGAAAGAAGCGAGCTGAAACACAAGATACAGGTTGATTCAGCAGGACTGATGGCGGACACGGGTTTACCGGCAAGTGAGTTTGCGATTGAAGTATGCCGGGAGGATGGCCTGGATCTTTCCTCTCATAAAAGCAAGCCCCTGACAGACAGCCTGATTGCCAATTCCGACCTGATTGTTTTCATGCAGCAAAATCACAAAACTCTCCTGAGCCATAAAAACATGGTCCGCGATAAAGAGATCTGGTTATTAACTGAATTCTGTCCGGGACAAAAAAGCAGTCATGATATTGCTGATCCTTACGGTAGGGATAAGAAGACATACGAGACAGTTTATCTGGAGATTAAAGAGTGTATTGAGGGATTATTGACCTATCTTTCCAGGAAATGAGAAGTGAGTAAAAATAATTTAACCATTTTAGTTTGACATACAGCTTCATCTGGAATACATTATTATTTTACAGGGCTGATTTAAGCTTTTAAATTGAGCTCGTTACTCCCAAAGATAGAAAAACTTTTACAACAAGCAAAAAATTACTCATCCGCTGTATTCTTGAATTCTCGGGATCGAGTAATTTTATGCCTGGGGATATGTTTGGTCCGTGAAAAAGAATCATTTGACAATTATCTTTATGAAAGACACAAACCGGCCGGTTACTTTTGAGCTATCTATCAAATTGCTCATTCTGCTGGTTGTTTTGCTCGTGGGTGGGGCTTCTACCTATACTTTCTTCATCCGCGGATATTATTCTTTGTATCGTGACAATCAAGAACTGGAGACCATTGTACGTTCGCAGAAAACCGAAATCGGAAAACTACAGAATACAATCTTAAAGTTCAAAGCCCGGAAAGCTGCGGCAGATACTATTGAGCAGCAGACCGCTTTATTAGCCGAACTCCAGGAAGACTCTCTGTCGACAAGTGACGTAGTGAACATCCAAGGCCTTAAAATTGAAACGGACAGGGAGGAGGGCGACTTTAATTATTCTTTCATTCTAGAGAAAATTAGCGAAAAAGAAGATATCGTAAAAGGATATATGTTTGTGGTATTAAAAAATTATCAACAGGACAAGAAAATAAGCTCCATTCCAGAGGTGAAATTCAAAAATGGAGAACCGGTCGATTTCCGGGGCGGTGACCGATTTACTATCAGACGTTTCAAACAATATAAAGATAAATTCCGACTGGAAAAAGAAGCAGATATTCTTGAGATTCTCGTTTACTCGGATATGGGCGAGCTGCTTTTGCGACTCAGACGACCTACCGCCAATATATAAACAATTAGTTTGTTAGGTGAGGATTTGATATATGTTCAATAAAAAGAAAAAAATTGTGATTGATAGTATAAGCAGCGTGCTCGGGGAAAGTACTCAATTGAATGGCAGACTCAAGTTTTCCGGAACGTTGAGGATTGACGGAAGTGTGGAAGGAGAGATCGCTTCGGATAGTAGGGAAGGTGTCAATAACACCTTGATAATTGGGGAAAAAGCGCTGATTAATGGAGACATACATGTGGAAACAGTGATCAACAGCGGCCGGATCATCGGCAATGTGTTTGCAATCCACAGAGTGGCACTTCATGATCCCGGTCAAGTGATTGGGGATGTACAGACCGCAGAGCTTACTGTCGAGGAGGGAGTGATATTTAACGGTAGATGTGCCATGGTTAGCTAGCGGCATTACTCTGTAAAAACCTTTTTAATAAAAAATCCTTGTTGACCGTCGGCGACAGCCGCCTGGCCATCATCCAAAAACAGGAGATCAAATGTTTAAATCACGCCAGCTTCGTTTAATTTCGATCATCTTATCGCTAGTGCTTGTTTACGGGTGCAATATCAGTGTAAAGAAGAAGGGAGAGCTCTCCGAAGTAGAGCAGATGTATAACCAGGAGCAGTATAAAAATGCGATGAACGTTGCCAGGTACAACCTGAGCAAAGACCCGAAGGATCCTGCTTCCATTGTCACCGTATGGAAGATTCAGGTTTTGCAAGGTACAAAAAGCATCGAGTACGCACAGCAGTTTTATTTCCAGGCCAAGGACAAAGTGGCCGAATATGGTGAACCATTGATTCCGTATCTTGGAAAAGCAATCGCCACAGACCCTCATAACTCTGTCAGGTTATTCTGCCTCTACTGTTTAACCGAATTTCAAGATACTCTTTCGAGCAAATATATTGCCCAGGTCTATGAGCCGGACTACAAACTGGGAGACAAAGCCAGCAATGTCACTCTGGATTTCATGCGCTCGGAGGCTTCCATGGCTTTGGGAGCCCAAAAATACACCCCGGCTTTTGATGGCATAATAGCTCTCACCAAAAGCCCGGATAGTGAAATCAGGGCCAAGGCGGCTATGTCGCTTGGGCTGTTAGGTGACCAGCGGGCTATTCCGGTGCTGGAAGAACTGGCCAAGGAAAAAGCAAGTTGGGTGGCTGAAATGGCTGATACTGCCTTGGCAAAAATCAAACGCGGCGAGTAGGTTTTTTGCTGTCATTCTGTTGTGTGTCCTGCCGGCTTTCTGGAATGGAAGCCGGTTTTTTTTCATCCCGATTCGGATACCCGGACTATTTTCGCCCCCAGGCGCACCAGTTTGACCTCCAGATGCTCGTATCCACGGTCAAGGTGGTAAATACGGCTGATTTCCGAGGTGCCCTCGGCCACAAGGGCTGCCAGCACCAGTGCTGCCGAGGCCCTGAGATCAGAAGCCATAACTGGAGCCGAACTTAAAGCTGTCGGCCCACGTACGATAAGCCTGTTGCCTGATACCTGGATATCTGCACCAAGACGGACCAGCTCCGGTACGTGAAGGAAACGGTTTTCAAAAATCGTTTCCTCGATCCGGCTGACCCCTTTGGCCTGGGTGGCCAGGGCACAGAACTGGGCCTGCATGTCCGTGGGAAATCCGGGATAGGGCTCAGTGAGTAAACTGAAAGAAGGCAGTCCGGCATCCGAGCGGACGCGCAAAATTTTCTTGCCTCTCTCAATTCTGACTCCCAGTATTTCGAGTAAATCCAGCACTGCCTGAAAATGCTCCGGCAGGCATTCCTGGATGATTACATCACCTCTGGTAATAGCCGCAGCAACGGCAAAGGTGCCGGCTTCTATGCGGTCAGGGATAACGTGATGAACAGCGCCTCCCAGTGAGCTTACTCCTTTAATCACTACTTTGTCTGTACCTGCACCTTCAATTTTAGCGCCCATCTCTGTCAACATCCTGGCCAGATCCTCGATTTCCGGCTCCCTGGCCGCTCCATCCAGAACAGTCTCTCCCTTGGCCAGGCTTGCTGCCAGCATCAAGTTT
>Ga0307379_10009117_pt1 | contig 13299 bp, 23 predicted proteins | sample UN2MG_FD_202237 | JGI IMG/M metagenome (GOLD analysis project Ga0307379, IMG submission 202237) | Soil microbial communities from Risofladan, Vaasa, Finland - UN-2 | ecosystem: Environmental > Terrestrial > Soil > Coastal area > Acid sulfate soil | place: Finland: Risofladan, Vaasa | collected...
GGAGTTTGTTTGCTATGTATTTGTCGAATTGTTCACGTATCACTTCTAGTACATGGGCCGAATTCTTAAAGAAGTACTCTTGATCCGTTCCTTCTAAATAAATTTTGTTCTTTCCAAAGTCAATTTCACAAGAAACGGTAGTTGGTCGTTTGTTATGGATGAACGTCAATTTCGCAGTAATAGCAACTTTACTATCAGGGTCTTCAGCGGGGCCGCTCGATTTCAATGCGGCGGATACGGTTGTTACGTACGATTCGGCTATAAATTCAACTGGAAACGTAGTAAGTGTAGGCCCTATTGATTTTCTTTTTCTATTTATGCTTGTTGGATATGGTTGTGGATCTTCGCACTTATTGAGTTTTAATTCGAATGTTGATTCTAGCATTTTTTCAATATTTTCAAGCTTTGTAATCACGCCACAAAGAACGTAGGCACCACGTTCACATGTGAAAGCAATACATGAAGTGTGTTCTTTTTCATTTATGACTTTATAGCTAAATTTAATATAGAATGCTCCTCTATGGCCCCAAGTGGAAACTAGTGGGCCGAAATAAGTAACATCATCATCTTCACTGATGTACTTACTGAGTAGCTGTTGTATTTTGGTTGAGAGCATTGCTTAACGCTTCCATCATATTGGCGGTGTTTTGTTCATATACTAGCAATGCGTGTTTTGGTAGGCTGGTTTTAGTAAAGAATAATGAAGTATATCTGATTTTATCTATCGTAACACTATCCATACCCTTGGCTTCATAGAATTTATCATCAAGCATATATATCTCATTGCATTCAGTGAGATACCCAACATTCGGATTAGCCAAGATTTCCATTGGAATTTTGGAATCATCGACTACGCCAGCACCATTCGCAAAGGACATAAGTGGGAACGAGACGATCAATACGTGTATCCCACCCTTGATCGACGTAACAGACAATACCGGATATATATAACCGCTATAAATCATTAACAAGTACCTCACGTAATAACCTAGCCGCAAAATCAGTGAATTCTGGTTTCCAGTCTTGCACAGCGGTTATTAATTCGTAGTAATTTCCGTCATCACCAATTTCATTTCTTGATGATAATTCGTGAAGTGTGCGACCATTACAATACAGCCACCCACGATCTTCAATTTGACACACTACAATTCCAGTACACTTTGGGTTTTTGATGATGTTATAGAAATCGCCATATTCACTAAGATTGAGCTTAAGTATATTAACTTTTGTGTAATCATCTGCTATTTCAAACGATGCAGAGAGTGAGGAAAATGGGGTGCTAATGACGTGCTTCCCATCGCTATGCTCGATATGATTTATGATTGGCCTTAGTTCGATTTGTATATACATTACTTCTCCAAGTACGAAGCCATTAACGCCATTGCTTCGTACGCTACTAACATACTGTTTCTCGGAAGGTCGGCAATTGTTTTTTCGCACGGGAAATAGCCGTAATCTTCGTCTTGTGCCACCACAAGGTTTTTTGTCGCTGGGTTTACTTTAAATACCCTAATTTCTGATTGCCACTTGATTGTTAGCTTCCCGTATTCGTTTTTCGAACGCACTGTTTTGTGCGGTACTGGACCCATTACATAAAGTCCAGTTGGCTCAGATGGGTCTTGATTAAAAATTAAGTAGGCTGATCCAAATCGCATATCATACATGCGGTCTTTGTTTAGATCGAATCTGCCTATTTCTAATGGGCTACCCATTTTGGAGGTACTTCCCAAAAACTTCAAGGGATCGATCAATTGAATCTTGATCAATACCAACACCCTTAGTTTCTACTGCTCCAAAGATGCCGAATTTCCATCCGGCACGTTCAATCATCGTCATGCCAGCAATTCGATAAAACTGACCGTTGTGAAAGATCATCTTCTTACCAAGAATGGAAATAACAGGTTCGTAGGTGGGATTTGCCAAAAGCGTGTGAACATCTGAATCTTCATTTCGCAGAACATTACCATGTTCTGGATCGATATCGATATGAACGTGGCTAATCATGAAATAATGCTTATATGTCGGAGTTCCACGTGCAAACATCTGGTGTACTTTATCACCAAAAGCGTGAGAGAGTTTCTTTCCCATTTTAAGTTCAACTAGATTCATCATCTTTCTCCGGATAGCTTTCTGGCGACAACTCTGTGACTATTCTGGCAACATCTAGTAAAACATTGTCTGATTTTGCATAACAATCGTTCGTAAACCTTTGAATGGTTTTTATAGCGATGTATCGATCATATTGTGCTTGAAGATTGTCAGATATAATCTTTGAGAATTCGGGATCTGCATATGAAACGAAATTTTTGTTTTCTACGTAAGCACCATCGTTAGACATGGTGATCGTGAAATCTTTCCATGGGAATTTTTTGTTTGCTACTTTGATGTGTTCATATAGAAGTTCCCTAATTACGTATGATTTACCAATGGAACTAATGATTAGATCACATGCCAACAGAGACGACTTGACATATTTCTCCCATGTACGTTTTATGTCGTGGATTACACTTTCCATTGTATTTAGATCGTAAGACCTGACTTCATTGGGATGTTTATAATACACTTTAATCGCATTGTGACCGTGTTTGCGAACTGTAAAAGTGAACTTTAATTTTTTATTGAGCGCTTTAGATAGTTCTTTTGTCGCTACCCTCAATATTGGCACTATATAAACACTTTCGGAAGAACGGTATACCTTGAATGGCGTCCCAAAAAACGAATCGCCAATATCGCGCAATATCTGCTCGATCCGTTTTATTTCTGTTTCGATGATTTCTTCGGCCATATACGCATTATACCACTAATACAGGCTGTTGCACAGCATAGCCAAGATTATGAAAATTCCGTTCTCAGGAATTGTCTAATTTTTACGTGTAGAGTAGGGTCTTGGAGATTAAAAATCTCTGCGCCAGATTTGCCAAGACGTGACATTATTAATTTATCGCCATCAATGTAAACGTTATAATAGGCATGTGGAGATATGAAATGTTTTGATACTTCGTATTTTATTGATGTTTTATCAATCAATAGCCTTTTATAATAATGCACCTCAGATAATGCATATTTCAATAAGCCGTGCTCTATGCTAAATTGTTCCAGCTCTTTCTCTATGTCAGCGCACAACTTCTTAGTGCCAATCACTATAGAATCAACCAAATCGCTTTCATGCCAATTCGATATCGATTCGGCGTCAATACCCAAATAGGTAAGTTCTGTTGGAATAGTGATCCAGCAAGCTCTTAACGCGGAGCCAATAGAAAACTTATAGCCTATTGGGTTAGCTTGTAACACATCGAGCGTGATGTCTGAATATTTTGCGATAGGGTAAAATTTGTTATTTCGCAACTCGAAATCGGGTCGTAATTTCAGATATATCCTATTTAATATATGTTTGTTCATTTTCTATTGCTTTATCTATGAGCATTTGGTCAATCTTCGTGAGACAATACAAACCGTATTTTTCAGTTACTACGTGTAGTTTATCAAGACCAGCCACCAATAAAAATGTGCTAGAGTCCTTAAAATAGGCTATATCAACATATTGTGACGATCCAGCAATACGAACACTAACATAAAATGCTAATTCGCCCAAATTTGGATCAGAAATACTAATATCATCTATCAACACCGATCTGTCATTAACCTTGCATACTCCGAGGCAGCAAGCGCCATCGATGTAGTTCACTAAATTCGTGTATTTGTCGGCTGGTGTTTCGGCTCTATACACCCAATTATCGAATTTAAGAGGAACCACTTCTGTTGGTTGCTCTGGGTTGGCTCTATCGACAATTTTCACTAGAGATATTAAATATTGACCAAGCATTTTCACGCATTCGGGCGGAACGCCACATGGCGGTGGGTTATTTTTATAGCCGTATGTCGAATAAGAATGTGATTGTCTAAATCTATCGTCTGATCTTTTGGTCGAGATTTTTAAACTTATGTTCCGACGATCTGTTTTCCCGCCAACGTACATATCCACTTTGGCTCTTACACCGCCCCTACTAAAATTGACAACCAAGTAATAGTGGTTCTCTTTAAGTACAAAGACAATCTTATTGCATCTATATCCCAACTTATCGAGGAGTCTCTTGATATGAGACTCCTCCGCATGCATTTCCATTGCTCGTAGAGTTTCAGCTAGTCCAGTCATTTTCTTCCATCAAGCCATATATGGCGTCGAGATATTTGTTCAATTCCTGCTTTGGAAGCAGTTTGCCTTTGCGTCCGTACTGATCCACTGGACCAAGACTATCAACGATTTGTCCGACAAAGCATCCAACCTTCGCCATCCTAATTTTACTTTCTACTTCATCGCGTAGTGCGATGGGGAAATCAGGATTGTTGATGGGGAATTTTACGGAATGTTCTTCCTTGGCGTGTAAGTAGGAACGATTGAACGACACAATTACGTGATCACCGCTGTTAAACGTAACTGTTGCTACAGTTGTGTTGCCTACTTTATACTTAGCTTCCGCTACCTTGCCTTTGCAGATGCAATCATCGTAACTAATAGCGCATTCACTAATGGCAAGTTCAAGAATCTTGGCGGCGACTTTGGACCGGTTCATCCTTCGCACGAGATTCTTAATGATTTTATCGACTGTTGCTGTGATTTCCTTTGCAATTTCCGGGATTGCCTGAGCAGCGTTGAACTTACGTAGCTTCGAGAATTTGACTTCATCGCATGAAATGCGTATGTTGATATCTCCGTTCTGTCTCGGAGACATACTCTTCCCTAGCACTTCAACTTTATAGTAAGTAAGCTTCTTGAGATCGTCAAGAATTATCTTCGGAAATTCGTGGTCGGCTTCAAGGTTCGGCCTGATGTAGAAAGTGTTGCCGAATACAGCGAACGTATTAAATTCGCTTTCGAGACACGACGAAAGTAGACTGGCGACGTTTTCTGTGTCGATGGTTTGCATTACTTCTCCCTGTTCCATCGTATTAGACCATTGCTATGATTATCGCGCAACGATCTACGAAGTCTTACCAAGATCAAGCATTCGCATCCCATCCATAGCTTCTTTCAATTTCACAGTGGCGGCTGTTTTTAATTCGTCGCTGATATTCTTTATGGTCGGTCGTCGATATGGTATGTCGTGGTAGAAATTGTAAATGAAATCATTCCTCCGTGGTGTGTATTCGTTTTTCGCAAGAACGATGTATGTTTCGTCATCGTCATTCTGTAGCAAATACACTACGCCATATAATTCGTCTTTATAAAACGCGACCGCTCTTTCCTTTTTGTCGTATTTAAATTCAAGAACCCAAACCAAATCTCTGTGTGGATTGGAAATTCGTTCCATTGAATTTACGGTTTTGCACCTAAGAAGGATATGTTCTCCATAGGTACCTATATCCTCAATCTTCTTTTGTGAAGAGGACGACCATATCTCTGATGTTGGCATTACTTCTTTTTCTTCCGCTTGTGTTCGTGACAGAATTTTACCTGAAACAGGTCGGCGTGAAATACGCGGCGTTTGCAGGTGCAACCGGGGTGTTGGCAGGTGATTTCGACTGACCACTTTTTGTGGTCAAGATCGTAAATCATGCTGTCGGGGGTTATTTTCTGGTCTGGATATTTTTCTTTGATCGTGGCGAGACGTTCTTCTTCTGTCTGCTTCTTTTTGGCTGCTTTCTTCACGTTGGGCTTCGGGACTCGGATGGCACTGAGGTGCTCAACCTGCCTACCAACCATATCTTCCGGTTTGTACTTCCGCACGTATTCTGGCATAATACCCCCAAGTGGTCTGTGATTGTATACCCCATTGTATCATTGTCTATTTCGATTCGCTATTATCGCAGAGACTTTGCGGTATGAAAAGGGGGCCTCATTTTGAGGCCCCCAAAGTAGTTCACTAAACCAGAATTATTCCCTACTGGCTAGGGGGGAGTGATCGCCTTGCTCCCATCTATTATTAGGTCACAAATAAGAACGCACGTCAACTCCGTACATTCTGTAATTGAAATCTTAAGGCGGATCACGCGTGTGGGACATTTTGGCCTCGTGAGTGTTCTTAGAGGGCATCGCACCCCCTACTTGCTCCATTTATCCATTTTTGAAGTATTCCGCAAAGCGGCGGGCTAGATCGCCGTAGCCCATTTTTCCCTACTAATTTATACCCCATTATACCATCGTAACAGCCACTCATCAACTATTACAAATACTTTGTCCATTTAGTATTCACAATTCCTATATTATCCATCATTTGTTTCATATTAGCAAGAAGTAAAGGAGCCGCTGCTTGTGGTATTTTATCCTGAATGGTATATTCAACCTGCTTGGTATGCCTTGGGCTTGTTTTCTCAGCTATTAAATACCAATCATCAATAAAACACGCCGTGAATCTCTTTTCATCAATAACAAATTCGAAGATAACTATCAAATCGGTATTGGGGTTCGCTACGATTTGAATGATTGCATTCTTATGTATAGTCGTGCCTGCCAATGTCATAGCCAAATTGTCGTTATTTGCTAATATATGATCTCCATCTCGATCAATTATTTGTTGTAATTTGGTGCATATAATTCTTATATTGCCCATTCGTTCTCTTTCAATATCGCACGCAACTTTTGTGAGCAATCTGGATCAGCAAGATGAACAGGTACATTCATTGCGGTAATTGCTTCCGTATATCGCATACCGTCGCGCCTGCATATTTTTATCATACCATCAGTGATTATGTAAAGAATTTCGGTATTGGCATTGTGAATCCAAGTACCATTTTCGTATTTGGCTTTGTAACATAACCTGATTTCGAAGCGATGCATATTATCATTAAGACACACAATCAGACTTAGATTTTCTCCATCAATAGATGAAGCTATTAGCATTCCAAGAGCTACTATATGTGGTAACACATGTGATCGCTTCACAAATCTAAACGTATCATGTGAATAATAGCGGCAAAGGGGAAATGCAAATCTAACGTTTATCGACATGCGCTTTGAAATTTTTCCATCTTCCCAAATGTAATTTTAAAAGTTTCTTAGTCGCGCCATCTTTCGGATTTTTAATCAACATCGATGAGTATTTAGCCACCATATCGCCAGCATGTACGATATTGCGAGCCAGCCTTAAATCATCCCTTACTTCTCTCCATAATTGGCTATAGGTATCTTCGATGTTATCGATTTGACCATCACAAATATCAATCGACGAGTAAAATGGTTTAGAACTGATTGAGCTTTTCATAACCCAACTCCCCATTTACTTTCCGTACGCCATTTCTCGTTTTTCCTGCGCCATTTCTCTGTGCTGCATTCTTCGCAATATTCTCTAAATTCTTTGTCGTAATCCAATCCCCCACCGCCCCACCGTGACCGATCCCATTCATATGATTTTCGCGCAGCTTTAGCGGCTTTTTCAACCTTTATCTTGAGCCTAGAGGTTGCTAAATACAAGCAACTAGCCATAGCCAGTTCTATACCATATTTAATATCAACCATAAACGATGGATTGCATGGATTATACGTTTCTTTGATATTATGGATAAGATCGCCTCTGCTAATAATTAAATCGTCATTATCAGAGAATGAAATTTTAACGGTTGCCATACCAGTTGTAGCTGTGCTGGAATCATGCACTTGGATTATAATGTTTAAATGTGGGGATTGAAATTCAGACACACTAACCACGCAATGGTCTAGATGATTATTGCGTGCAATTTTTGCAATATGATCTAATATGATCTTTTGATATTTCGTTATCATCCTACCATTGCACCACTAACACACGACGTATGCAATTACTTGCGGTACTTCCACGGTGAAGTATAATTTTGGCACGGTTGATGCAATCTTGTCTACTATAGCACTAAGAATTTCCGTACTCAAGTTCCACCTGTTGATGTAACGTCTGATAATTTTTATGATCCTCAAGCAACGCATCATATGTTTCTAGCACAACCGCATCCAACGTTTGCGCATCCTTCTCTCCAAGCTTGCCTTCACACGCAACAAGAAATCGTTGGCGGTTATTTTTAATCCATTTTAATCCAGAGCCTATTCTTGATAATTTTAATTCTTTAAATGAAACACGCCTATAGATACGTCCATCTACATAAACAAAATCGTTATTGGAAGTTTTGGCACCAAAAATTCTAGTACTAAATCTACATATGATAGACAAGATGTTATTTGGGTTCTCTATTCTAGCCCTGATGGCTTCTTCCCTAGTGCGATGAGCGAATTCTAATATCATGAAGTTTTCAGGCACACCGGTTTTATGGTAGACCTTCTGGATTTTAGTTGGTAAAAGGCTTGCATTATCTCTAGCTGAGATAACATTGGACACCACACAACTGCGAGAGGTTATAGTTACTTTCATAACCACACATCCAAAATAACGACCCTCATTGATATGGCGCTGGGGGAGTTTTAACTCCCCCAGCAATTGAGGCAAGCGGGGGGCAACTCGCTTTACCTCAAAGAATTTGGTGTGCGGGGTTGGACTCGAACCAACGCCCCTCGCCTTTTCACAGCGCTGCTCTACCGTAGACGACCAACGTTGCGTCGTCTTCTGAGCTACCCGCACGTGCCCCATTGTAATACGAATAAAATGCCGTAACAATTATTATGGTATATTGAAATATAAAAATGTGCATCGTGTGCATCTTGATCAAAGGTATACAAGAGGTGTAAAATGCACAAAATAGTATTGATGCTACTACTGTTATCCTCCCCACTAGCTGCAGAAGAATGGTTCAATTTACAACCAAGAAATATTTACTCAAATCCATCTGCAGCTAGCCAACACACTTGGGAGCAATTATCAAGAATGGAATTCACCATGAGTGCCGGGTTAACAGCCGGTATGCATGGAACGAGTCATGAGACAATGTTTGCGCTATATCAAGATTTCCGAATATTAAGAAAGAAACAAAAGGGCAAGAATTATTTTCACCCAAATAGGGGTATGGCTGCAGCTAAGGATTTAGTGTTTGCATTTGGATTAATCGATCAATTTAGTAGATTAGAAAACACCAAGGGACACGGGTTATATGGTGAATTCCACAGTTCGTTTAACGCTACACTTAGAAACACAATGCTTCCACGCGATGCGTTGACACTTAGTGTCGGATACTACGGGCTTGGCGCATGGCAACCGGTGCTTGATGGTTATCTCAACACCAATATAAGGCTTGCTGAAAGATGGGGTTACGATTGGATAACAGATTTAAAAGCGCTGAGTGTTTATTTTGGACCAAAATTACCAGTTAAGCCAGAAGCGCAAGAATTCGGGGCCGAGTTGGAAAATATGGGTTATCCATTTGATATAGCTATGCTAATAGCTTGGATAGCAGAGGAAGCCGGATATAAATTTAATCATGGCCAAGCTAAAAAATTAATACTTGAAGCATTTCGCAACAATCTCTTCGATTCCGCACCAAGTCTAGAAGATGGTGCCGATCCGTTCGATGGAAACCAATCTGGACTATCGTCTCTTGGTGTTGTGTGGAAAGAGTTCGGATTATCGTATAGTTTCGGGTTAACAGAGTGGTTTAATGTTGGTGCTACTGTTAGGTACATGCGTGCACAAAGAATGTCATCGTTCTCAATTATCAATAGGATAAGCCTTGAAGATTTTAACATAACGAAGGCCCACGGCGAATTAAGGCACAACGTTGGATTAGATATTGGTGTTACATTCATGCCATCTGATAACCTTACTATCACGCTCGCCGGTAGGAACCTCAATGTGCCATCCTTCCAGTGGCATAACCAAAAAGTTGTATTTCAGCCACAAATAAGGGCTGGCCTCAATTGGCAAATCGCAAGTGATATTCCAGTCTCATTCAGGGCGGAAATGGATCTTAACAGGGTTGAATCGTCATTGCTGAGAGGATTACACCACCAACAATTTGCGATGGGGTTTGTGCTTTCGCCAGAATGGGAAAATTTTGGATTTACTCTTGGCTTCGGCACAAGCAAAAACATCGGTGATAGCCAAGAATCGTGGACCATCGACGGCCATGTTGGTGTCAAGGTATGGAAAGTCTCACTCGATGTGACTGGAAGAACGACATTTTCCACAATCTATGGATTAAATTCGTTTATAGACTGGAACATACCAAAAGCACTTGGTCTAAACGCGTCGTTATCGATAGAATTTGATTTTTAGCTGAACCAACTACCGCTTTGAAATATCATCTTGCAATCATCGATGATTTCTAGCATCTGGCTGGCTGTAAACAGTCTGCCGTATTCATCTGCAACTATCGTAACATCTGGTGCTAAAACTGCAAGTTCTTTTAGTGTATCAACGTGGGCCATCATCGATAATGTAAATGAGCAAGCTGCTTTAAAATCGTCACGGCTTGTATAACAGATCGGACAAGCATCCAACTGCCGCGAACTGCTTTTGTGAACGTATTGTGTGCCGTCGCGGGTAAGGGTTGATCCACAACGATCACACCACGCACCTGCAGCGCTACGTTTCCCTATGTGAACTTTGGGATCATCTCTTTCTTCTGCGCTATTCGTAAAGTAATAGTTAGTACTCATATTTATCTAAGTTCTTCTTTTTCTCTTCGTGTTCGTTTTGTATGTCTTTATACATTTCCAAAAATATCTTCATTTCATCGGCGTTGATAAATCCCATTTTAAAGAACATGGGATATCCGTTGATTGATCTTGGTCCAGCGTCTGCCATATCACTATAAAACATGGCAATTTTGTTTTCTAACATCCAATTTAGATCGTCCTTACCAGACAGCACTATTGGCATGAAAATGGAGCCAATTAAGCTTGGCTCTTGCACTTGCAGTGATGTGAAGACTTGGCCACCAATAACCTTTTGAGCCAAATCATAGAGATATTCTTTCCCTTTGAGAGTATACGGTTCCATTACTTCCGGTTCTGGTTCAACCTCCTCTGCGAGATTGAGATCAATATTAATGCTTGGCTTTGTATTTTCTTCGTTTGCCATTTTTGTTTCTCTCGATTTCGTTGATACTATCCAACGTCGCCATTATGCCATCCAACTTCAATTTCACTTCGTCCCGAAGTGTTGCAAAATGTCCCTTTAATATTTTGCATACCATCGTTAAGATGGCACTGAAACATCGTGGATCGGAAAGATTGTATTTAAAAAACCTCTTGTTAATCTTATACTCAAGACCACCAAATATAACTATTATAACGTTTCCATCACTAATAGTTATTTCGATAGTAGGTTTACTACTGTTAATTTGATTTTTATCGTCCCAGTATTTTATCTCAATGGCGATCTTACATCCGTACACCGGATCGTTCAATATTAAAAATGTTTCTATTAGGTGGAGATTGACAGCTTCATTTTTAGTTACAAACCAATACAACTCTTCCAGTAGTTGTCGGTTTACTTCATTTTCGATATCTGGTTCTGTTTCCTGCATACGTACAGAAAACCACGATCAGAACCGTGGTAGTAGTATAAACAACGGTTCACGTTATTGATATTTTACTTGGATGCCATCTAGGTAATCGCTATTTCTTCAGATGGCACGGGTGAATCCTACTTTTAAGGGCGTAGCAAACGTCGCCGTGAATATACCCGATAAAATCGGCCTCGTGAATTTGTCTTATTGATATGTTAATGTCAGCTAACGTTATGTGAAACTTGCCGGTACGAGGTCCAATATTGTCTAAATGGACCTCCGCGCTTTTGCGCAGGTCCAAGTGGCGTCTATCCAATAGAACTATTTTAGGAGCACGACGCATAAGATTGTGGTAGCAATACCAACCAACATACCAACCGAAAACCATAATGTTGTTTTATATCTGATATATAATAAAACTTCTCTGTCTAGTATTGGGAATCGGTTTTCTATTATTTCTGCTGCTCTGCGTAAATCACGTTGTATTTCGTCACTGCCGCCATTTTCATCCAACGAATCGGCTAATGCTCTGATTCTAATAGACTCTTTACTTTGCTTTTTCTTTCTTCTTTTTGGGCCTCGGTCGCTCCGTGGCACTTTGTTTATTGTCGTGTAGTTCATATTCTGCCCATATTTTCTTGCCATAGTCATAATAAGCCGCAGTTCTTTTGGTGCTGGTTTTATCGTAATGTTCAACCACCGGCACAATTTCGTTACTCTCAGGTGATAAAGGATATAAGAAAACGTCTGTTATCTCATAATCTCCAGGAGATATGACCATTAAATCTGAACCAGATCTTTTAAATATCTGAATTAAATTTCTTGCTTCGAATGCTGGTTCAATGCCTGCTTTTGTTAATTTTTCAGCAAAATTCATAGTTTCTCCTTCCTGTTATATACGCCGTACCACACAGGGTCTTCCTGCATATGTTCTTCTATTTCTTTTGCTACGTGAGGATTTGAAAGGGAAAATCTTTTAACTATTGTTTTTGTTCTAGCGCCGTTGCATGTACGAATTTCGGCTTCCGCATTTTCAAGATCTATTCCAAGTGATACTGTCGTGTTAGCCATTGGTCTTTCATATCGTATAATTTCAAACCCATTATCAAAAGCAAGCGCGTAAAAATCTTCTTCTATCATCTCTATTTTATTAAATGCCAATTTAAATAGATCGTACATCTCACTAACTTTTTTACATAGTCTGTCGGCGTCACGTAGCATCACAGATAGTGTTCCAGCCAAATGTTCATATTTTTCTACCTTATGTGAAGTGCTGTCCGACGTATACGACACAACTTCAAATTTGTCCGGAGCTAAAGTTTGTAGCCTAGTCCAAAATTTTTTGTAAATATCATTTTCCAATGCGGAATCTGTAGAACTTTTTCCATGAACGACAATATGCGTCACTTCAGCGTCTACTGCGAGATGTTCTGGTGCATGTTGTTGCAGGTAGTTAAATGCAATCTCAAACCAGTTGCAGGAGAGACAACGTACTGGATTTAATTTCTTCCATACGTTTTTCTCTATTACTTCGGTATAATTGGAATATTTCTCATTGTCTAATTTAATTAAAAATACTCTCTTACGGTCCATACCTAAAACAACTCTAGTTGTACCATCCTCCAATCTATAGAGTTCTTTCATGATGGCATCAAAGTGATGTGGAAACTGCGACGATAGGATTTCTGCTATCTGCTACTAAATTCCTTCACTGCTACTACCCATTCCGAATCTAAGTAAGGCAAACAAGCTTGGATAGATTCTAATTTGCCTATCCAATCTTCGTCCCTGCCTTCATCTGTCATATCGAATATTTTTAACCACGATTTTTCTTTTAGTTTCTGACTTTTGGTATCACCATATTTATTATCTTCTGCTTCTGAGCACGAGTGGTACCCACCATTTAACACGGAGTGCCAGCCTATAAAGTCTGAT
>Ga0307379_10009121_pt1 | contig 13298 bp, 17 predicted proteins | sample UN2MG_FD_202237 | JGI IMG/M metagenome (GOLD analysis project Ga0307379, IMG submission 202237) | Soil microbial communities from Risofladan, Vaasa, Finland - UN-2 | ecosystem: Environmental > Terrestrial > Soil > Coastal area > Acid sulfate soil | place: Finland: Risofladan, Vaasa | collected...
GGAAAAAATAGACGAGGCAACAGATTTGCTTAAAGCCTATAGGTTTACTTTTTCTAATGTTGAAAAAAACATAAACACCGTATATGGAGATATAAGAGTTTTAGAGAGCGACATCAAAACTTATTCTGGAAAATTAGAAACCATAAAAGAAGCGGAAAAGATGTTTAAAAAATATTCTATATATCTACAGGCCACTCATAGAGATGGCATACCTGCATTAATTATTAGAAAGAAGTTGCCTATTATAAACAGTAAGATAAATTCAATACTACAACATATAGTTAACTTTAAAGTTGAGCTTGACATTTCTGCTAGCGGAGATGTAACCGAGTCTTTTTATTATAGCAATGATAAGTCCGATGCATTACCATTACAGTTCGCATCAGGAGCTCAAAAGTTTGTGTCTTCTATAGCTATAAAAGATGCATTACACTTCATTAGCGCCCTTACAAAGCCATCTATGTGTATAATAGATGAAGGTTTTGGAACCTTAGATACAAGGCTTTCTATGGAGATTGTAAATATTTTACAATATTTAAAGAATAAACACAAGAACGTAATTGTTATAACTCATAAAAATGAAATTAAGGATTTTGCTGATAATATCATAGAGGTTACTAAGGTAAGATCAGGAATACCACAAGTCGTATTAGATAGCAACCCAGAAGCAGGAACCACTAGAATTTCTATATCATAATGGAAGAAAAAAAAGGAAATATTGAAGATTTGGAAATAAATCCAATGGAGTTTATAAACAACGCTTCAAAAGAAAGGGCTGATAAAATCCAAAAAGAATTATTAGAAAAGCAACGCCGTGAACAACAAATTATACAAGACAAGATAGATAGGGTATTGAGAGAAAGAATAGTTAAAGAAAAAAAAGAAAAAAAAATAAAAACTATTTCAGAGTTTCTTAAGAAAGGCGAAAAGATAAGGTGGGAAATTTTAAACGTTGGGCATCTTAAAGGATTTGTAAAAAACAAATTGGTTTTTGAGATCAAGAAAGGAATGACAATTTATAATTTATATGTGAAAGATATATCTCTTTTAAAAGAAGGAACAAAAAAAGGTTACATATCGTGTAATTCCGTTATTCAAAAAATAAAAGATAAATCAGAAAAACTAATTAAATCTTAGGCGGAGTTGGTCCTGTGTTTTTAGGAGGTATTGGCTTTGCGTTTGCAGGAGGTGTTTGTTCCTCTCCTTCAGGCGGTGTAACAGGCTTATTTTTCAACGAGTCTTGATATCTTTTTGCTTTTCCAGGATCGTAACTAGCAATTACACTAGTCATTGCTGTGTCTCTTGGGTTGTATCCAGGAAGAGGTCCGTTAAACGGTCTGTCTGTTAGCCACATTGTCTTAATGTTTTTAACCTTAAACAATCTCCATTCATTTTCAGCCTCTGCAGTTCTAGCTCCAGTAGCCCTAGCTTTCTTTTCTGATTGACCTGTGATATGATACCCTCTAACAACCATATCTCCGCTCTTATCAACTCCTATAGCCACAGGCCATATAATTCTAGCTTTGGTAGTTGGCATTTTATACTTTTTGTTATTTGATTGGAAGTTGATTCCAACCTCTTGCCCTTGTTGAATTGCTTTTTTCATTACATCAAGATTAAAGCTAGTTCTGTTGGTACTTTTATTCATGATAGCACTTTTTGTGCTCATGTCCATAGCTTCACCCAAAGGCTTTATACCTGCTAATTGCTGAATTCTGTTTTTATATGATTCACTTAATAACATTCGTTAATAAATATGCTTAAAAAATCTTATTTTTCGCCTGTTTTTTATTATATTTGTTTATTATAATACTCAAATGGCTATGGCAGATAAGAATAAAGAATATGATGCTCTAAAAAAGGAAAATTCCGATAAAATACACATTAGCTTTAGTGAGTTTACGTTGTTTAGTCAGTGTGGTCATAGACACTTATTAGAAAAGCATTTAGGCATATACAAACAACCTTTATCTATTCACTTGTTTTTTGGTAATGCGATACACGCAACAATTGAGCTTTCTCTAAAAGAAAACCTTACTCTTGAAAAAAGAATAAATCATTTTAAGGCGACCTTTACAAAAGATATGTTAGATAACATGAAGGACACAATTGATTTTAAAAACAACTATCAAGACTTCCTTGTTCAAGGTGAAAATATATTAAAATTCTTAGATTTAAATAAAATACTTGATGAGTATGATTTGGTATCTGTAGAAGAACCATTGTATGAACAGGCGTATTCAAAATTTTTCTTTAAAGGGTTTATAGATCTTGTGTTAAGACATAAAATAACAAAACGATATAAAATATTGGATTGGAAGACATCAGGCGAAGCTTGGAATCTTAAATACAAACTTAAAGATGAGTCGTTTTTAGGCCAAATGAGATTTTATAAATATTTTTGGTGCAGAAAAAACAATGTTCCATTAAAAGAAGTTGACTGTACATATGTGGTATTAAACAGATTGAAGGATAAGAAAAATCCAAAATCATTTCCAGCCAATATTCAAATTGTGGATATTAACTCTACGGATGAAGAAATAAAATTGTCTTTAAAGGAATTGGCTAAAACGCTTAAGATGATTCACATTGAAAAGACTTTCCCTAAAATTAAGTTTACACTTGGAGAAAGAGAAGGATGTAAATTTTGTCCACTTAAAGGCGGTAAGCATCCACTGTGCGATTCAACAGAGAGACAATATAAAAAATTATTAACAGAACATAAAAAATAAAATTATGGCATATTATAGAAAGATAGAAATATTTTCATATATGAAAGAAGCTTTGGAAAGAGCTAAAAAAAGTGAGATAACAATAGTTGTTGATCCAGAAGAAGCTGCGAGAATATTAGGGGCTGATGGCGATTTGGTTGCTATGTTTTGGGTTGAACAAAACAAAGTTGAAGGTAGTGAAAATTTAAAGCTTAATGTAGAAGGCAAAGTGTTTGTAAGAATAGACTATGATTTATATTCTGACGACAGATATGCAATTGACTCATATCAAGCTTGTAAAGAAGGCACAACAGTCTCAAACATTATAAAGAAAAGGGAAACAGAGACCCAAGAAAATAAAAGCAAATTATCAATAGAAGAAGTTGAGAAAATAAAAAACTCAGTAGAATCTAGTGATTTGTTTAATAAAAACCAGAACGATGAAAACAAAACCGTATGAGAGATTAACTCTTAAAGATTTAGAGTTGCTAAAAAACTGTAATGAATTAGATATTTTATATAAAATAATTGACATTGCAAACAGTACAAAAAAAAGAACGGAAGAAATATTGGCTGATAACAAACAGGCTGGTGTTGACGTTAGAAAGTCATTGCAAGATATAAAAATATTGTCTGACGTAATGAGAGATAAAATACAGCTCAGAAAAATTAAGTCCGATAAAGGCAAAAATCGACTTAATAAAGCCATAGATAATGAAAAAGATAGAATTAAAAAAGAAGACGAAAAAATAAAACGATTAGAAAAAAATAGACTAGAAAAGTCTAAAACAAGTTAATATGGCAAAAAGCAAAAAAGAACATACTGTTACCAAATCTATTGTAAACGTTAGAAAACTCAAAACGAATTATGAGTTAAGGTTTAATTATAATAAAATGCTTACAGAGTTTATCAAGACACTTCCAAAAGAACACAGAGGGGTTAGAGTAGACAATGTGATGAATTTAGAAGGAGTTTCCAAAGAAGAGTGGGTAAGATTAGTTCGTGAAGTTGAGATGGGTAAGGTTATTAATTTTATGATAGATAACGGTATCGGATTTGAATTTCAAAATGTTCCAGAAGATGACGTTAACAAGTTAAGGCAAGAATATTTGCAAAGACAAAAAAGATTAGCCGAAATATTAAGATTAAAGGGAGAAAAGTTGGTTGTTGATGGAGAAGACTATTCGTTTTTAAAACAAGCCCCTTATAACTACCAAAAACAAGCAGTTAAATTTTTTGAATTAAATAGTGGTGTTGCCATACTCGGCGATCAACCAGGTGTTGGTAAAACATTAGCAGCAGTTGCATATGCAACAAAACACAGATACAGAACGCTAGTTGTGTGTCCGTCCTCTCTTAAACTTAATTGGAGAAAAGAGATAAATGATTTTACTAACGAAAAGACCTTTGTTTATAAATATGTTCCAAAGAAAAAGAGTAAGGAAATAGCTTATAAAAAAGACGAGTCTTTATTTCATGTTGTAAATTATGAATCACTAGACTCTTATATAAAAATAGAGTATAAACACAAATGTAAAGGAAGAAAAGCTGTTCCAGGAAAAGGAATGGTTAATTGTGATTGTGAAATAATAGATTTAAACAAAACACATAAGGAATGCCCTAATTGTAAGAACAAAAAAACATTTAAAACGTCATTTCATTCTTTGCAATATTTTAAAGATGCATTTGGAGAACATCTAGATCCAGAAGATTATGATTTGATTGTTGTAGATGAGTTCCATAGAATAAAAGAAAAGAAAACAGGTTGGACACAAATTATAGTTAAAGGCTTTAGGGATATTGTTAAGCGTAAAATACTAATATCTGGTACAGCAATTAAAAGTAGACCATTTGAATTTTTTGTGGGCTTGAATTTTTTAAATAAAGACGATTGGAATAACTCTCATGAATTTGGAGTTAGATATTGTGCAGGTTACGACAATAATTTTGGTTGGGACTACAGTGGAGTGTCTAATCTAGAAGAATTGTTTACTAGGATATCAGGATATTTTCTCAGAAGACTCAAAAAAGATGTTTTAAAGGACCTTCCTCCAAAAACATATACTCATATACCTTTAGAACTTACTGACGCTGAATACAAAGAATACGAGCAACTTGTAAAGGATTTTAAGAAAGTTGTAGATGGTGTTGAAAAAGAAGATACTTATTTGGCTAAGATAGCAAAACTAAAATTAGTTACAGGTCGTTGTAAACTCAAGAGAGCTGTAGAGTATATTCAAGATATAGTTGATAGCGGTGAAAAAATAGTGATAATGTCTGATTTGCAAGAATTGGCAGAGGAAATACATAAGCTGTTTCCAGACAATTCAGTTTTGCATACAGGATCCATGACCGAAAATGATAAGTTTGAATCTTATCAAAGATTTCAAAAAGATAAGAATATCAGAATATTCTCAGGTATGATTATGGCTTCAGGGGTTGGAATAAGCCTTACTGAAGCTAGTAGATTGATGTTTATAGGGTTTGGGTGGACACCAGGTGATATGGAACAAGCCGAGGATCGTATACACAGAGCTTCAACAACACATGATAATATTCAAATCATTACACTTTACTGTGCAGACACAATTGATGAAGATATAATGGAATTATTGGATGAAAAATCTGCGGTTGTTTCCCAAGTTCTAGACAATAAAATTGCCAAAAAAGACATTACAAAATCTGATGAGAGCATATTTAAATCTCTCATATCAAGATTGAAAGAAAAATAAAAGTTAATTTATTGTTTTACAGATAGAAAGCAAGCCAATTGGCTTGTTTTTTTATTGGCAGCTAATCAATTATTTTAAAAAACTGACATATTTATATGAAAATTAGATATGGCTAAATACGGAGATAAAGGACCTGAGGTTGCAGAAATTCAAAAATTGTTATCTTTTTTGGGTTATGACCTAACGTCTGATGGTGAGTTTGGCGATAAAACTTTAAGGTCTCTAAAAGCATTCCAAAAAAAAATGAATTTAGATGCTGATGGAGTCGCAGGGTCAAAAACTATTGAAGCTTTAAAGGCTGCTCAAAAAAGAACATCAAAAGAAGATAAGAATGTAGCCCCTTCCAAAAATTATTCTGAATTAGAAATTGTAAAAACTTGTCAACTAGACAGTTCTCAATATATTAAACAAAGAACCGAAAAGAATAAAATTTTTATTCATTTTACAGCAGGAGGACCAAACGCCTGTAATGTAATTAAATATTGGGAAAAAGACGAGCCTAGAGTTGCTACTGCTTATGTAATTGATGGTAATGATGGTAAGGCTTATGAGTGTTTTCATCCAGATTATTGGAGTTTTCATTTAGGAGTGAAAGGTACTAATGGTGCTTTAGATAAAAGTTCTATTGGAATTGAAATTTGTTCATATGGTCCTCTAAAAGAAGTTGGCGGTAAATTTTATGCATGGCCTGCAGATTGGAAAACTGAAGTTTCTAAAGATAAGGTATATGAATTAAAAGAAGAATTTAGAGGATTTAAATATTTCCAATCTTATACACAAGATCAACTAAATACTGTTGAAAAATTATTGGAATTCTTAATAGAAGAGTACAATATAACCATTCAAAAAACATTTGACATGTCTTGGTTTGAATACAATGAAGACTTAATATCAAAAAAAATGCCTGGTATATGGACACACACAAATGTTAGAAAAGACAAATCTGATTCATATCCAGACCAAAGACTTTTAGATATGTTAAATAAACTGGGCAAAAAATATAACACCAATGACTGAATCTGAGATAAGAAAAATAGTTAAGAGTGTCTTAAGTGATGAGGTTGATAAACTAGAAAAGAAAATCAACGCTATAAAAGATGATGTTTCTAAAGCTAAAAAAGAAGCATTAGGCGAAGATGATATTAAAAAATTGTTAGAAAAATGATTGTAAACAAATATAAGTGGATGTGGCAAAAATCCAGCACTTATATTAATCAAATATAAAATGGATAGAGAGACATTGATAAATACGATAAGACAAGGTATAAAAGACGCATTGGTATTAAAAGCTAAAGGCTTACATAATGATGCGGCTATTAAAAATACAGATTCTTATTTAAACTCCGAGGAAATTACCGAGGATGATGTAGATTCCTTTTTGTTTTGGGGTGGTGGCAAAAAACCTGAAAAACAAAAAGCTAACAGAGCATTTACTATAAGAGAAAATATGGACAATAATGTAAAAATTACAACTTCAGAAATTAAAGCTTTCGAAGGAAGCTTCAAAGAAGTTTTAGACGCAATACAAGGAGCTACAATTGTGTTTAATAAGCAAAAAAATGGCTACTCAATTATAGCCATTAAAAAGCCAGATGGTATAGAAGCAATTGCTTCAGGGGTTATAAATATGGGCTCTAGAGGTAAAATTACATGGGCTTATTCATTAATGAACGGATTGACAGTAAATGGCCAAAACCTTAAAATATCAAATAGCAACAAAGGGATGTTAGAGGCTTTATTTAACCATTATGACGGCTGGCAGAAGGATTGGAGAGAGAAATTGAACTATCCACAGACAGGCCCTACAGGAACTGAATAAAAACTATTTATTTTATAAGCATGATTTAATATATTTTTTCATGAATCATACAATTCAGCAAATAATTGAAAACCAGCAAAAATTTAAACAAGAAATAGTTGGCTTTCTAAAAGGTGAGTTGGCAGATTTAGTAAAAGAATTATCAGGAATAAAAACAGAAGACCATTACATATTAGCCGAAAAAGACAAGATAAAGAAAAGGTTAAGCCAAGCAAAACTAGTAAAAAACATTGACTCATTGTTTTTCTTATCTAAAAAAAGAAGCGAAGAATATTATGCATGGTGGGATGAAAATTTACAAGAAGTAATTATATTAAATTATGGCAAAAAATAGAAAAAATACAATACCAATTCTTATTGATATAAAGTACGCATTATCAATTAATAGTTTCGAGGAATTTTACGGAAACTGTGTAAGCTATGCCGAAATAGAACAAGAGAGTTATATTGATCTAAAAAGCATGGTTTTTGAAAAGATAAATCCTGAAATAAAATTCAGGAAATTTAATAGAGAAAAAAACGTATTAACAGTAAGAGCTGATATGTTTGATAAAGAATTCAAACTACTTAAAGATATATTAGACGGCAATATAATAAATCAAAAAGCAACAAAGGACAAAAAAAACAATCCTAGTGGAGAACCAATAAAAGAGCGCTTTAATTTTTTTCATAATTGGAAAATATCTAGCGTAAAAATAATGACAAAAGAAGATCTTTTGAAATGTAAAAAAATAATTCAAGAAGACGAGTTAGAAGAGTTTGATAGTTATAGTGCTAAAAACGAAGAAGAATTTTAAATAAAAATAATATGGAACAGAATTTAACGGTAGAACAAATAAATGCCATAAGAGAACAAAGAAAGCAAAGATTTCAACAAATGGGCGTAAACAACGCTGGTCAAATGATGAATGAAAGCGCTGTGTCTAATGGCAAAACTAATTTGAACATCCTTCAAAAGATACAACAAATTAAAAGCGGAGCTGCTAGACAAGAGTTAAGTAAGTTTGTAAATGCAACAGCAAAACCAGGTTCAATACCTGGAGCTCAAGGGTTTGACGAAATACCCGTTCCAAGACCTAAAGGTCCAAATAGAAACCCTAACATGCAACAGTCAGTTGATCCTAATTTTAAGGTTGAGATAGACAAATTTCAATCTAACGCCTCTCATGTTGATAATTCTGAATTGTCAATGATTGATGCTATGTTTGCAGGAAATAGCGGAGGTGGTAGAATGAGTCCTCAGAGCCTTGGATTTGACAACGGACAAAATTTTATGCAACAAAGAGGAAATACTACTCAATTAGATTTAGATAGCACCTTGAGCCAAATGCCAAGCTTTAACCCTGCTACTGCAATAAACAGAGCTAAATCTAAAGCTGCAAATGGTCATAACCCTGAATTTTTAAAGTTCGCACAAACAAATCCAGTTGGAAGCCCACAAGATTATATGGACCCTAGTGTAAGTCAGCAATTTAATAATATGGGTATTACACCTGCTATGAAAATGATGATGGAAACTATAGCAAAAACTATGGCTGAACAAACTATTAGACAGGTGTTAAATGAGTTTACTCAAAAACAACAAGGTAATAAGAATTCTTATGAAGTTTATAATAAAGACCAAAACATCATAAAAACAAATGATGGTAAGTTGTATAAACTAACACCAGTTCAAGTAAAGAAAAAGTACTAAAACTCGCCCCACTCAAATTTACTTGTAAAAATGACTTTCACCCTACTATGTAATGGTAGGGTGTTTTCTTTTAAATTAATTAGGTATTCTTCAGGTGTAATTTTTAAAATTCTGATATTACCATTTTTTAAATGTTGAGAAACATCACTAACTCTGCATATTTCTATTAGACCTTTTTGTGAAAAAGTGGAATTAACTACGCTCACCCAACCCTCTTCAATAGCTTTATCTATGTGTTGGGTTGTATGGCAGGCTTTACATAAAGAAAAAAAAGTAGATTTTTCAAGATCTTGCTCATTTTCTTCGTCTAAATGAAGGTTTAATTTTGTCTTATATTGACACCCACAACATATATTATTGTCCTTTTCAAAGGTCTCGGCTTTAATCTTATTCTTAATGTCTTTCCAGTTTGGACCAAGTTTTAAAAAGAAGTCTTTTTCCGATGTTGATATCCTAGGTTTGAGTTCGAAGTCCATAATTACAAATTTACGACAAATTTACTAATAAATAGCAAAATTGCCAAACTTTTACTTTTTTGGTATATTTATTATAAAACAAATATATTATGGCTACAGAAAAAATAAATCTTAAAGACCTCCAAAAAATTATCATCGCTGAAGCTGAGAAGCTTATGAATTTAGGCGATCCTATGGATGTTGATATGAACCAAAATGATACCAAACTTGGAAACTCTAAAGGAGATTCATTAGTTGCTTCAAAAGAAAAAGGTGGTTTTGAAAAGAAAAACTCAGCTCCTAAAGCTGATGAAAATATTGAAAACACTGAAGAGCCTTTAGATGTTGACATGAATGAAATGGATAGTGACCAAGGTCAAGACGGAAAAATCGCTGCTGCGGTTAAAGTTGATGCTACTGGTTCTAAGAAAAGCGGCCCTTCTACAACAGGTCAAGCTAATGCTAAATTTGATTCTAAAAAAGAAAACCCATCTGTTGGTTCGTCTGAGCCTTTCGAAGAAAGAAAGACAAAAGTTGAGATGAATTCTCAAGACAAGGCTACTGATGACGGAGCTAAAACTTATGTTGAAGCTGGTTCAGAATTGAAAAAAGGAGCTTCAACTGGTCAAGCAAAAGCTGATTGGTCAGAAACTGCTAAAAATGAAAAAGAAAAAGCCGAGGCTATCGCAAAAGGAATTCAACTTCCAGAAAGCTTTAAAAACAAAGCTGATCTTATGAAATTCATCAACGAACAAGCTAAAAAGGTTTCTAGTTTAATCTAATAGTATTTAAATAATTTATAAAAGAACCAAGGTCAAAAGCCTTGGTTTTTTGTTTTATATTTAATATATTTCTTTAAATATAAACATAGACATGATTTTAAATAGAAACCAGGTATTAGAAGATTTTTCCTTCGTTGAAAACAACACAAAAAATGGCACTGCTTATTTATGTTCATGCGGACATAAATTTGATATAGAAAGTAAAGACATTGAACTGAAGAAAGAACTAGCAGAAGCTAATAAAGCTGTTGGTGATATCATGAAAAATGATAGTGAATTTATGGATGAATTTGGCGACTTGTATAAGAACGTAAACATGTCCATGGAAGAAAAAATTGAATGTCCTAGCTGTAAAAAGAGTTTTCTTAAAGAGGAGAACAGACAGAAGTTAATAACAAAGGATGTTTATTTTGTATCTGGGTTTAAATTAGAAGATGATGATAAAAACATTACAATATATTATTCAAAAATAAAATTTGATTATGTAAAAGATGATTTTGAGTTCATAGAAGAATATAAATACATAAAGTTTAATAAAAAAACAAAATCAACATTCTTCAAAAATTATACTGGAGAAGAACAGGAGTTTGATTTAGATGAAATTGTAAAATTTATTAATCTGTTTTTAGAAACAGATTCTAAGGTTGTTTATAATGCATTTGATTTACATAATTTTATCGGAGCACTTACTAGTCAAATAGTAGACAGCAAAAGCATTGACATCACAAATGATATGCTAAGCCTAATAAGAAATAGACATAATGATTTAGGATTAGATGTTATTAAAAAAGTTATAATTGTATTTTTGGGAATGATTAAATATTCTAACCTATCTACAATAGCAATGACAAAAGGTCCTATGTTTTTATATGACATGATGATTCAGTGTAAACTTCCAAAGCCTCAAGTTTTAATAGAAAATAAAGTGACTTCTCCAATGAAGATATTTAACTTCCTTGCACAGAATTATGTTAGCGAATTAACCAAAGATATTAGTTTAGAAGACAAAGAGACTAAAGAGTTCTCTTATAAATCAAAACAAATGACAGAGTTTGAACTTGTAAAAGATAGTGATGGGAATGTTGTTATAAATAAAGATGGTACAGCTGCAACTACAGTTAAAGTAACTTCAGCAGAAGAAGAAAAAACTCTTAACATTAACATAAAAAACAATAAAAACTATAAGGCTGGTAAAGTAAAAGACACTGGGTCGGGTTTTGGTATAATAGATGCTATCGCAGATGGTACTGTTTCTAAATTTATATTTAATAATATAAAAAAATTCTCAGATTACCAATACATCATCAAGTATTTTAAGATTGTAAACAAACAAGAGCTTATAGTTTTAATGCAGAAATATGATTTAGATTTCTTAGCAAGCGTAATCGACTTATTATATTTTAGAGACAAAACGGATTTCAAAGAATTACAAAGGATTTTAGATTTAATTATAGATTATACTAATGTTCAAAATAGCTTACCAACAGTGTTTAGCACTGTCGAAAAAAATAAATACGAATGTTTAAAAAACTTTGAATTTATTCCTTATGATGATTCTTTAATGATGATGACAGTTCTTAAGTTTGACAAAAAAAGACATTTTGAAAAAATAAAAACCTGGAAAGAACTAAATGAATATCATGATAATTTAGTTAAGTATTTTAAAACAGTTAAAGACGAGGAAAAAAATGGAGATATTGAAAGCTTTGTTTCTCAGTTTGCTTATCTAGAAGATAGAACAAATTATGACGGACCTTTACAGATTATCCTATTATCAACTCCTGCAATGATTATTCAGGAAGGTATTCAATTAAGACACAGTGGAGCTGCTTATGCTAAAAACGTCGCATCAAGAACTTATTTGATGGGTCAGGTGTGGGATGATGATACAAACAAATCTGCAGGTGAGCTACAAAGATATACAATAGGTTTTAAATACGACAAACACAAAGGTCTTGTTTTTGACCAAGTTAAAGGATTCGGCAATAAATTAGGGAGTAATAGATTTAAGCAACTTGTTATGGATTGGTTGCAACTTAAAGATGTATCATTCCAGCCAATTAAGGATCTTAAAATAGATTAATGTCTCTTAAAAAACACATTTTCATATATGATAAAGACAATTGTCTTTGCACCTATGCTGAATTATCAAGTAAGGATAGTTTGATTGGTTACTATTTTCTAGAAAACAACCAACTCATAAAGGTCAACATATACAAGGAAAAAAAGGCCATACACACAAAAAAGACCATTGTTGTTTTTGATGAAGATGTAAAGCTTAACCATATGTTCCTTGATGGTTATGGCAGCAGAGTGGTCGCCGTCAGAAGACATATGAGTAGAATAGAAAGTCCTATGATAAAAAATCGCATAGAAACCATTGATAATGATGGATTTAATATGTTTACTGTAAAGTCCGACATTATCAATTCTTGGTTAGATAAGCTATAAACATATTTTTTTCGCTCTATTTATTAATAAAATCTTTCTAATGAAAATAAAAGATTATTATTTAAACCTTTTAAGCGAAGGAAAAGAGGATTTCTTCCACATAGATTCTAATTCTATTGGGGAGATTGACGATGTTAATATTTCAAGAGAATTCAATTTTATAAAAATAGATTTCACAACTACATATGGCAAGCCAAGTAGTATTGTTATTAATCATGATGATTTTTTAAAGTGGTATTCACAAAACAAAGAAAGCAAAAACCCATTCAAAGATTATACTAGCGCTTTTGTTGAGGCTTCTAAAGAGTCTGAGCCTTTCTTGTCAACAATGAATGAAATAGTTGATGATAATGGAAATATAATGGCTAGCACAGACCTACCTAACAACTCAACCAATACAATGGTTGGTAGCAAACTTAAGTGGGATTTGGAAAAAGTTTATAAACATTCTATTCCAAAAGGAATTAGGTTTTATTCTGGCGGTATGGGTCTTGGTATTATTACTTGGTAAATAAAAATTTATGGAAAAGAAAAACGAAAATGACAGAATGAGGCAACTCGTTAAAGCCTTTGAAAAAAAGGATGAGATCTTTATTGACAAAAAAGAAAATGTGAACGAAGAACTTCTGTCTTCAGAATATAAGCGATTAAAAG
>Ga0307379_10009126_pt1 | contig 13293 bp, 5 predicted proteins | sample UN2MG_FD_202237 | JGI IMG/M metagenome (GOLD analysis project Ga0307379, IMG submission 202237) | Soil microbial communities from Risofladan, Vaasa, Finland - UN-2 | ecosystem: Environmental > Terrestrial > Soil > Coastal area > Acid sulfate soil | place: Finland: Risofladan, Vaasa | collected...
TATGATGGGTGTCCGTTACCTCCATTTGCGTATATCTCTCTAATTGAAACCTATTTAAAGAAACATTTCCCATTTATCTCTATGAAATTTCACGGGGGAGAATTTGTTCGAGCATTGTGTTATGGGTATGGTTCAGATATGGTATTATCAAATACCAATGCCGTTATTACGAGTTATCAAGATGATTATTATTGTTTTCGGGTTTCGCAAGGGATTCATTATGATAAAGTAGTTGAAGGGGAACATTATATTGCGTTCAGAAATTTGGCAGATTATTTCATTGAATACAAGGGGAACAATAAGACCTACGATATAGTGATAACCTTCCCACAAGACACTATTTATCATAAAATAGATTCTGACGCAATGTTTTCAAATTTGAGTGCGTATGCGTATTATTCCTTGCGTGGTGCGTTCTTTTTAAAACCTAAAGGAGTATTATTTTCAGTAGTTCCGAGTGAATATGCTCACGAAATTAAATCAAATGAAAATCTTATCAGTTCATTAAATGCAACTCTTACAATAACTGACGTAGATGATGAATATGCAATAGTAAAAATTATGAAGTAAGATGGTTGCAAAAAGAAATGCCTTGAAAATATTTGGCGTTTTTTTGATTTTAGAAGCACTAATTTCCATTGGGCTTTCAAAAGACCAATAAAGAATATCTCAAGTGGGAAGGATGGCAAGATTAGGTATTGGAATCGTATTATTGACAATTAAAATATAAGAATGGTACTGCCAAAAGAATATATGAAATTAAGTCATTCCGAGAGATTGGATTTAATGACTAAAGTTAAGGATGGTTTTAAAACTTTGGATAGATATTCCTATCCGACTATTTACAAAAACTTGCAAAATGACGAAACTAAATATGCAATTATTGAACGGATAATCAATGAGATTTATGCAAACGATTTTCATCCGAATTTAAAACAAGTATTTAGTACAATGGAAATTATACTATCAGATTAAAAAAAATGACGGGAAATAAAATATTCGGTATTAAAGAACAAGTTGCCGCTGAAAAGATTATCAAAGATGCGGGTTTAATGGATGCCGCAGAAAATCTGTATCTCTATCTAAGTAGGAAACAGAACTATTTGGCAGATTATCTATTTGATTTGAAAATAAAAAATCAATCAAATGATTTTCAGAGATTTTTTTCGGGCAATCGTTCTTGGGAAGAACTATGGTATTCTCCTTCTTTTTCGGAAGTGGTTAAACCAATGATAAAGTATTGGTACAAAAAGAAATTTAAAACAGGATACCCACCATTAGGCTATTTGACACAAAGTGAAATGCCGACAGGTCTGATAACATTTGGTTCGGGAGATTACAACAAAAGAGATACGAGTAAAGTTACCGATATTGAAAAATTCAGAGAAGAAGTAGTCGGAGATTTCAAATATAATCCCGATAAAACACAAAAATTCTATTTTTTTGATGATGGTGCGTGGTTTATATCCAAAGGAGTAACAAGTTATATTCCGTATAGCGCATTTCCTAAATTGAAATCCGAATTAAAAGATTTTATAGGACACGAAGTAGAGTTTCAAGAATTAAAATACACTAAGAAGGCAGTTCCTCTTAAAAAAGAAGAAGTAGAACCATTTGAACAAATATTCGCCAATAAGAATGAGAACGATAAACTTGAAGAATTAGATGTTAAACTTCTATTGAATGGTTTTTATATTCCTGCCGAAGCATCTGCATACTGCGATGTCGAATATCCTATATTCCACGAATTAAGAATAAAGGGTGTAGATTATCCCGTTCCTTCTCTTGCGTTTTTTCAAGGCATCAATAGTTTGCAAGAATCTGATGCTCTAACTGCATATTATAGTCCAAAACACATTATTTTATCATCAACCAATGGTGCATTTTCCATCATTGATGTTAGTGCAACAGGGTTAACTTATTCTAAAGTTATTTTGGGTGCGTTTAAAAAAGGAATGACAATCCGTGAAACCGAAAGATTAGAGGTAACACCACGACCTATTCTTGAAATTCCACAAGACCTACTTGAAAGAAGACCAATAATCCAATCAATAATTGATAAACAAAGATTATTGACAGATAATTATTATGACAATATATTATCTCTTATTGCCGACTACATCTTATCCTACACGAAGAAAATAACAATAGTTGAAAAAGACAAAATATTAAAAAAGGAAGTAATAAAAGAAATCGTTGATGTCCCAATTAGTCCCGAAAACGAATCAAACCTAAACTATGTTTATGAGGTAGAGGAAATCTATTGGAAGTACAATGAAGATATTTTAGTAGAAGAATTGTTGGCTTATTTCGTATTAAAGGGAGATAACAAATTCTATCAGTTATTGTGTTTGAAAGTTCTTGGTATTGATTATATGTATCACTACACCGAGTTAGTAGATGCGTTGATACATCAGAGATTGTTAATGATTGAGGACATCAAAGTTGATACATCTACTCGACAACTCTTGGAATTAAAATATAATTATCTGTATTTATACGCATCGGGAAATACTTACGAGAAATTCGCAAAATTAGTCCCTGACCAATCGGTTTATGGTAGTATGCAGAATCATATCGTTAATTATTATGGGGATGAAATCGGCACAAGGATAATTGATAGCCAAGTAGATATATTAAAAAGTGCAATGCCTGAAACTTGTGTTGCTATTCCAAACGACCAAAGACGACAACTTAATTTAGATTTAAGCAATTCTATATTTTGGGAGTCGGATTTTCCCGAATTAAAATTAAAAGGTGGAGAAAGGGGAACAATACTGCAATTATTTTTAACATATCTACACAAACCAAGTGTTACAGTTGAGGGAGAAGTAACAAAGGGGATGGTTGAAAATGGTTATATGTTGCCTATTACCCGAACAGAATTTATTGGTGGATATGATAATAAAGGTAAACCCTACGGATATGTATTGCCAAATTGGAAATACAACAATAAACTAATAAAGTTTCCGAGTGCAAGTATGACGGATGTTTTAATTACATTATTCCCACAACTACAAAAATACCGACCACTTTTCAAGACTATAAAAGACCCCGTAACAAAAAGAAGGAAACGAGTTCCCGATTTAGATAGTAATGGAAAACAGAAACAAGAAAAGGTCAAGATGAAGGTAAAGGACTTTATGGATTTTAATGCCAAACCCCCTTTGGATGAAGATTGGAGGATAAAAGAGGCGAGAGAACTTAAAAAAGCAATCGAGGCGAAATATTTTGATATGATTTCGGAGATAAAAGAGGAAGGCAATAGAATTTTCAATCAACTTATACAAAATGAATTGACTGCCGCTGGGCAAGACATTATTGCAGACAGATGGAATAAGAAATTTAATACTTATAAAGACCCTGTTTCAAATAAAATTCCCGTCTTCTTGAAGTTGGCGAGATATTTCGGTACGGATGTAAGTAAGAAATTTGCGTTAAACAAAATTCAGTTAGAGGGAATTAAATTCATTGTATCAAGAGGGAACAATGCTCTATTGGCTCACGAAGTGGGATTAGGAAAAACTTTGTTAGCCATTGGTGCGATTTCCCATCTTTTTGAAACGGGAGATTTGAGTAGAATTTTGGTATTAACACCAAAGGCAGTTCACCCTAAGTTTATGAAAGAGGCAAGAGGGGATATGAACGAAGGATTTAGGGGAGCAATTCCACATATCAATTTAGTGGATTTGGACAATGCAAAACCGAACAAATTTCTTCCCGATTATAATAAACAGACAAAACAAATAACACTTGACCGATTAAAAAAATATACTCCAAGCGATATGGTATTGCACGAACAATACAAGGTATTTCTTGCAGAACTTGAAGAAACGAAAAAATATCTTACAGATAAGAAATTTGAACCTGACCAAGCCAATGTAGATTTGATTAAGGATATATTAATTAAAAATATACCAAATTGGCAAGATTACGAGTTTCTGGCTTTAATGATGATGGATGTGCAACAAAGTATGTATTCCATACAAAAAGAAATTAGTGATTCCATTACAAGATTGAGAGATAAATATTTGAAAGAGAAACAACAAATTCCTGATTGGGAAAAAGAAAAGGTTAAGGGTTATTACAAAAAGATATTTTCAAATGAAATATTAGGCAGAAGTGGGAATGGTTTGATAGATAGTGTGGAGAATAAGATTTTGGATGAATTGGGAACATATCTTCCCGAAGTAATGAAACCACAGACTATCATAATGGCAACTCATATTGCACTAACTGAATTGTTGCCCGATGAACAATCACTTGAAAACTCTGCGATGTTATCCGATGATGCTGAGAATATGAGTGAGGCAAGAACTACCACAAAAAGATTAGTTACAGATGTTAAAAAACAAGCAATTACTTTCGGCAAATTAAAAATTGATGGAATTATCGTTGATGAAGTACATAATTTCAACGAACTCGTAAGTGGGGTTAGGTCAAGATATGTTCAAGAAAGAGGCGAACAAGGGAAGAAGTATTATAGGTATGGAAAAATAAAATCAGGAGGGCAAGATTCAATAGGATTAAATTCATTTAAGTATTGGTATAAAATCGGAAATGCAAACAAAACAAAAATGACTATGTTGGCATTGACGCAACAAGTTAAATCAAGAATTTTGTTGTCTGCAACTCCTTTTACAGAAGGCCCGTTACACGCATTTTCAGTTATGAATATGGTGAACAGGCAAAAATTAATTGATATAGGATATGGTTCTTCATATACATTCTTTGAAAATTTCATTATTGAAAAATGGAAACTCGAACCTAAAATTGAAACCAATCAAGTAGGATTAGCGGCAACCGTTGACAGATATAGAAATATGTCGGGGTTGTGTAATTTTATGAGGGCGTTTACCGATTTCAAAGTTGGTGGAGAAGAATTAGATGCCAAACGACCACAGAAATTTATCATTCCTGATTATAGTCAAGAAAACGAACAAAACGAAGAAGGCAGACAAGTAAGTAATGTCAGTAGTTATGTTCCCAATACCCCACAACAAGAAATTTTAAAACAAAGAATATCCGATTTCGTTTCGGGTAAGATTGAAAAAGACCAAGTTTGTAAAGAACCAATAGTTTCCACAGTACCCGTAAAAGTGCCTATCTCCCAAATTGAAGATGAAGATGAAAAAGATGAAGGAGAAGAAACGGGAAAAATAGATGTTGGAGGAGGAACGGTGTATATTGAAAATGCGGGAAAAACATTTAAGAGAGAAGCACGAATGTTTCAAGCAAAGAGTATGCAAGAGAAGATGAATATTTCTCCTTATTTTTTAGAGTGTTCCCCTTCCGAAATTGCGTTGCCCGAATTGAAGGGAAATATAGTTGATGCCAATGGAAACGAAGTGGTAGTCAGAGGACACACTTTAACTAATGCCGCTAAGAATTTCGTAGAAAACTCACCAAAACTTTATTATACCGTTGGTTGTATCGCATCTGTTTTGACACAACACCTTATTGATGGTTTGGATAAGTCAGAATGGAGTGGACAAATCATCTATCTCAATCTCGGCAAGAAATTCATCTTCGATGGAGAACCATATAATGCTTATGATTTAATAAAGGAATATCTTGTTTATCATCTACCTATGGGAATAGAATTAGAAGAAGATGAGGTGTCTATGATTTATGGTGGTAAACAATTAGACAAATCCGTTGAGGAGGATGATGATAGTGGAATGTCGCCAATGCAAAGAACTATCAATGATTTTAATTCGGGGAAAATCAAAGTTCTGATTGGAAGTTCAAAAATCCGAGAAGGAATTGATTTGCAGAAAAATTCATCTGTTATTTATATTTTACAAGCAGAATATAACCCTACCAATGCAATTCAGTTGGAAGGTCGTATTTGGAGGCAAGGAAACAGGTGGGCAAATGTTCGAGTGGTGTATGTACTTGCGTACAACTCCATAGATAAATTCATTTATTCAAAAGTAAAAATGAAAATCGCATCCATTAAGGGTGTTATGAGTGCGGGGGATTGCGATTTGAATAAGACAAATATATTTTCCCTTGACCCTGCCGAAGTTCAATCTAATCTAACAACCGACCCCGATGATAATGCGAAATTATGGTGGCAGACAGAAGAAGCGAGTATGCGTAAAAAAATGGCAATCTATAATACGCAAAGACAACAACTCATAAAAGTTAAAAATGAATACGAGAAGGTTAAAGAGAATTTGGATGTGTTTCTGAAACAATTAAATGAAATGAGTAAGGTTTTGGAGTCAGTTAAACTGAAAGGGTTGAAAGAAAAAATCATTCACGAATTAAGGGCAATAGAAAGACAAACTACCGAATCGAGTAAAATTAAACCCGTTGTAGAAACGGGAAAAGAGGCAGATGAATTAATCGCATCGGGAAAATACACATTACCTACTAAAGAAATTCACAGAGATTTTACGGTTACTATGGCGTATGCTGATTTTCAAATGAGGTTGGACTATGTGAGGACAAATTATTCAAAAGCATTAGATTTACGAGGCAATAAAAAGAAAGAAGCCCTTGAACAAATGAAATTAGATTTAGATGTTGATAATCAACAACAGATTTATTGGAAAACTCTCATCAAGGTTGGATTCAATGATTACAATGACTACTATACAACCTTAGAGAAATTTACTCGCAATGGTGCGTATGACGAGATTTTGAGTTCGTACACTTCATTGGTTACATCTTATGTGCCTGAAGATAAAAAGATAAAATCCAAACCAAAAACCGCTGCCGACATACCCGATTTAATTGAGGAGAAGGATAATCTTATCAAAGCCATTAAAAAACGCCTTTCTGATAGTAAGGGAGAGATTGAAACGGAGAAGAATAATTTTATAGAACTTATGGAGGCGATGAAAGTGGCGGGTGCATTTGATATTCAAACGCAGATAGACGCATTTGCCTCGACTAATTATTTATTGAAATTACGAACTCCTTAATGAAAAAGGGCAAAATTTCAACGATATTGCCTATTAGGGTTTGGTTAAAGCAAAAATTTCGGAAAATGAATATTATTACTAATTTTGTAACATAATTTCAAAAAAAATGCTTGAAAAATATTTAGAAGAAAAGGGCATAACTGCAAATGCGATTTACAAGTTATTTCCTGACCTTGAGGAAGATGTAAAAAATTATTTCTTTATTCAAGAATCAAGTCAAGATGAATATAAAGACGAAATGGAAAAATTATCCAATGAACTTGTTGAAACTCTAAAAACAAGAGAAGATGCCATAAACGAGTATGTGGCGAATCCTCCTGTTGAAGTAGAAGAAACAGAAACTCCTTCGGGAGAAACACAATCAGAAAGTGAAGAAGTGTTTGATATTCCCGAAATTCCTGATTATGAGATTCCCGAAATACCTGATATGCCCGATATTGATGGCGACATTCCTGATATTCCCGAAATTCCAACCACAGAACCAATTGCAGAGGTAGAGGTAGAAATTCCCGATATTCCCGAAGAAAAAGAATCAAGTGGCGAATTAGACCTTCAAACTAAAAAGGGATATATTGTTCGTAATTCGGAAATCACGCCTAATATATTTATGAAAATCCTTGCCTTGAATGGAATAGATTATAGGGGAAAAACCTATCCTAATGCAAAACCAAAAGACAAATTTTATTTTTGGTTTGGGAATAATTTATATGTTGTAACCGATAAAAATCCCTTTGATAAACCCGATAAAATTGATATATATGTTTATAGCCAAGATAATTCAAAATTGGCAGATGCGTATAGTATCGTACAAAGCAAAGTAATTTCTTCAACATCAAAAGGAGCTCCAAAAAAAGAATTTGATTTGAATGGTCTTGAAGACATAACAAATGCAGATACAGAGGAACCTGTAACAAAAATCCCCTACAAAATAGTTGATGAAACTATTCAAGAAATTTGGAAATTAAAATCAATGGAGGAATTATCCGAATTAATGTCCTTATCTAAAAAATACGGGTGTGGGTGTGGTAAGTTATAATGAAGACAAAATATAAAAATATGTCAAAAATAAAATCTTCTCGCAAACGCAAGAGTGATGTAGTTATCAAAGCCGAAAAACAATTGAAAAAAATGTCGGACAAGGAAACTGCAATGTATCTCGGCATCCCTTTCAAGAAATACATCATTAACAAGAAAGAGAATAAGAATAAGGTGATTGAAAAGATAATGCAAGATATGAGTAAGTCGGATAGTTTATTGGCAACAGGAGGTAAGTTAGATTCAAGGTTACGACAAAGCGTTATTCAAACTATCGCCTCTACAAACACGGGACTAAAACGAGAAGATTTAGAAAATAAAACTGATGATGAGTTGACGGAAATATACAAGGGTTTGCCTGTGTATGGGTACAAAAAAGGGGGGTTGATTAAAAATGATAAAGGCGAATACCTATGGATATTTAATTGGGTAGGTGGTGGAGGAAATGAAGTTTGGGCGAAAACAATCAAAGATGCCATCGAAAGAGCAAACGGAACATCCTCAAATTTAGTAGTTGATGTCGGTACTTTAAAAAAGGCAACCGAAGAAATTAAAAAAACATTCGACAGAAGTATAGATATGATGGCGTGGGGGAAAGGTGGTATTCCACAAAAAAGAAGGCATATAGGCCCTCACTATTTCGCAAGTAATATCAAAGATGTGGAAGACCATATAACAACATTAGGCAAAACAACTATCTATTATGTAAAAGGCGATGACGTTGTAACAAACATTTCATTGACAGAAAACGAGGCTCTCGAAGCGCAAGAGAATCATAACAAAACATTTGTATCAAAATATGGAAGGGCGAATATTTATAAAAAAGAAGTAGATACATCAGATTGGAATGATGGGAAAATAACAACATCCAATTATAAAGAATGGGAACGCAAAAAAATGCAAGAAGGGGGAATGAGTTTACAAGATAAATACGAATTGGGAGTAAACCAAAATCTAATCTATCACGGGTTCGATGTCTTGAACTTAACTCCCCAACAGAGAAATCTTATTATGCAACCAAGTGAAGGGCCTGAAAATTATATGATGGATGGCGAGATTAGTGCGAAACAAGCATTCACAATGTGGAAAAGAAAACTTGAAAAAAGTGGACTTTCTGCAAGTGATATTAAAAAAGCAATCAATCTTAATTTCAAGGCACACGGAGGGAAAATGGGAGATTTTATAAAATCAGAAGAACACCAAAATCAATAATTAAAGTGGGATTGTTCACAGAAGAAATAGAAAAAAAACTCCAAGACCAATATAGGTTTGGAAATGAACTCGACCAACAAGTTGTGGTTGCGAGAATCTATAATCCTTATGGAGAAGGAAGTTGGTATCTTCTAAATCAAGACCCCAATGACACAAATTATGTATGGGCGATAGTTGATATGGGAAAATTAAAAGTAGGGCAAGTGTCAAAATCTGAATTGGAATCCACGAAGGTTTTTCCATTTGGTTTGCCACTTGAATTAGACAAGAATTTCGCAGAAATTGATGCTTATGATTTTTTGCGTGGTTTGAAACAAGGCAAGGTGTATGTAAAAGGGGAAATGCGTGATAAAAACTCAATTTTGCCCGAAAGAATGATAGTTTCTGACAACGATAAACAAAAAACTGAAAAAATAAAGAAATGGGTTAAAACGAGTATGATTAATGGGGATAGGGTAGAAAACATCAGAGAGGCATCTAAACGATTAAAGGTGTCCGTATCTGATATATTGCCACACATACAAAAATAATCCAACACAAGTAAGATAATGAGTAGATACGACCAAATAATGTCAAGATTTAAGAAAAAGCAAGAGGGTGGTGCTTTGGCAGAACTTGGTTTGTCAAAATCTAAACAAAAGAAAGTAGTGAACTTGCCTTACGAGATTGCAGTTTATGTTCCTTCTACACAAGATGTGTCAGGAAAAATTTCGCAAAAGGATATGAAAGATAGAGTTGATGAAGTTCAGAAATATCTTTCGGCAATTTTCGGTGGGTTTTCATCTTCGGAAGTTGAGGGTGGATATGTAACGACTAAACAAGAACTTGTCAAAGAGGACATTGTAAAGGTTATCGCTTTTTCAACAAAAGATAGTTTTGATAAAAACAAGTCAAAACTCGTTTCCAAAATTTCCGAATGGTCAAAACGATGGGGACAAGAGGCGATAGGTGTAGAAATCGAAGGCGATTTATTATACATACCCGTAATGGCAAAAGGTGGAATATCTACTGAATCAGATTTTGAAAAATTCATAATAGAATCCAAACAACGACAACTTGAACACGAACAGAGATTTCAAAAGATGACAGAAAATCCTTATGAAGTAATTTATAATGTTCCAACAAGGGATGAGGCAGAAGAATTTATTGAAAATAATACAAAACTTAGTTTCAAAGAAAATTCAGATGGTACTTGGGATATAATAAAAAGAAAGAAAGAGGTAATAATGGCAAATGGAGGTGAATTGAAAGAATGGCAGTTTGAAAATGAATTACCCTCAAGCGATACAGATTTAATTGATGGTAAAGATTTCGCAATAGAAAAACTGAAATTGCCGAAAGGAACAGATGTTTATGTACAAGTTCAAGAAAAACGACCATTCAAAATACGATATGAACTACAACACGAATTACGAAATTGGGGTGTAAAGGATGTAAGTGTCTTGATACATAGAGTATGGGGAGAAATGGAAGTGGATTACACTAAAGGAGAATTTCCAAACGAAGAAACAGAAATAGAATATGTGGATTTTGATACAGACAAATTGGATGTTGTGCATTATTACAGGTCAGAAGGCGATGAAAATAAGTGGTTGATTAAAGTTGAATTGCCAAAAGGGTGTTCTCCTGATAATCCTACACGCCTTGTGGTAGATTTTGAACATAAAGAAATTGAAGTGTCATTTGTAAATGAAAACAGAGATTACGCAAAAGGTGGAGAAATAAAAGAACACGACCTTGTTAGATTGAAAACAGGAGAAAAAGGAACTATCATTCATATTTATACTGAAAAAGTAGATGGTATGGAAGGTTATGAAGTTGAAGTGGGTCAAGGTGAAGGCGAATCTGATTCTGTAACGGTATCAAAAGACGAAATTGAAGAAATAATTAATTCGTATAAAGAAGGCGGAGAAATTGCAATAGTGAAACATTCTTCTCCTGATATTATTTTATCTCGTTGGGATGGGAAGAATTTACTTTCAAGACAAGGAAGAAATCTTCTTAAATATCTCCCCGATTGGAAGTCGTGGACACATTCATCAGGCGACCATATTTTATATTCTCCTATCCTTGAAACAAATCAGAAAAATTTGGACAAAGAGTTAGATAAAGCCCACAAAGCCATTCGTAATCTTGTTAGGAAATTAAATCAAAGAGGTAAATCAATTTCAGAAATAGGATGTACTATAACATATTCAAATAGCAAAGAGTGTTTGCCTTATTTGGATGATACGAATTGTGTTGCTGTTGGATTTAAGAAAGCGCATCATCCAAAATATAAAAATAGTGAGGAAGTAGATTTTGATTGGATATTTTCAGATGCTTTTGCACAAAAGGATGTTTTAAGGCAAACGGTGTATGCCAATAAATTTGAAAGAACAAATAATAAAAAATTCAAATTATCAAAGAAATACAAATATTTTGTTCTTCTGTTGGAGTCAGGGTGGGGTTCATTGGCAAAAGGTGGAGAAGTTGAAACGATATTTGAAGAAGCAAAAGAAAGGTTTCCAAAGACATTAGAAAAACTTCAAGACGAAAATCCTTCTTTATTTGCTTTGACTAATTCAGGAAAAATAAAAATTAAAACGCCACGAAAAGAATACACTATTGAAGTAGGAGATATTACGGCAGATGAAGCCCTTAATGTTGTAAAGTCCAAGTATCCGAAATTTACCGAGTTTGAATACAAAAGATTTACATATAAAAAAACAGGGAAAAACGGGGAGTTTCTAAAAAAGATTGAACCACCCGAAGTTCTTGATGCTCGTTGGAAAAAGAAAAAAGACCGAATCAGAACATTGTCCGACAATATAAGTAAGTTGAGAAATAATGTTTCCCGTGATTTGAAATCTGATGATGAAAAAACCTTTTTAAGTGCATTGGCAGTTGCCATTATGGATAAGACGGGTGAACGAGTAGGAAACAATGATAGTGCCGATAAAGGACATTATGGAGTTACTGGGTTTCTAAAAAAACACATATCGGTTAAGGGTAGTAGAGTTACTATAAATTACGTTGGAAAATCAGGAGTTAAACACTCTAAAATGTTTGTAGATGGAAATATTGCAAAAGCATTAAAACGAGCAATTTCAAAATCACCATCCCGACACCTATTCACCACATCGAAAAAACAGAAAATAACGGCAAATCAAATAAATAATTATTTGTCAAAATTTGAGATTACTGCAAAAGATATTCGTGGGTATAGTGCTAACAAGTGGGTAATAGATAAATTAAAAAATTTAAAACCCGAAGAAACTAACAAGAAACGTAAAAAACAATTCAATGAAGTATTGAAACAAGTCGCATCCTATATCGGACACGGGGCTTCAACACTTAAAAAACACTACTTGATGCCCGAAGTAGTTGATAGTTGGATTGACAAAGGCGAAGTGTTCAATATTAAGAGGGCGGGATATGTTCTAAAAAAAGGTGGAAAAATAGATAAAGAAATAAATAAGGAATTAGAAAAAGGAGTGAAAGTGGAAAAGGAACACAAAGACCTTTACGATAAACTGAAAAACAGATTATCTGCAAAAGGGGTTGAAATGCCTATTACCCAAAAAGAGTTCTACGAAACTATTGCAAAGGCACACTTAAACGAAGATGGGGCATATTACATATTGTTGAAGAAATGTGTTGAGAATAATAAATTGGCAAAAGGTGGTCAAGCAGGAGTTCGTACAATAATATTTACTAAAAAAGTAAATAGGAATGTAGAAATAGTATTACAAGTGCAAGGTGGTCGTATAACAGACATTGAAAACGCACAGAGATTTCATTTCCCTTTCCACAAAGGACAAATGTTTCAAATGAATGTTTGGGAATGGGCAAGAGTAAATGGATGGTTAGTGGACGGAAAAGATTTGTCAAGAGAAGAAAAGATATTTGGTGTACGAGTTTCTGATGTTCCACAAGGACACGAATGGAGATTGATTTATCCGAGCAAGTTCAAGGCGAGGGGAGGTTTAACCAATGCGTATAACATTTATTATGATGGTACACCTCAACACTTATTGATTGTGGCAGATGATGAATCAGAGGCGTTTAAGCAGTCAAAATTTGAATTACAAGATAAATTTAAAAATTTCTCAAAAGATAAATGGTCGTA
>Ga0307379_10009127_pt1 | contig 13290 bp, 12 predicted proteins | sample UN2MG_FD_202237 | JGI IMG/M metagenome (GOLD analysis project Ga0307379, IMG submission 202237) | Soil microbial communities from Risofladan, Vaasa, Finland - UN-2 | ecosystem: Environmental > Terrestrial > Soil > Coastal area > Acid sulfate soil | place: Finland: Risofladan, Vaasa | collected...
GAGCGGACGGAAATAGAGGACCATCCGCAGCACCGTGCCCAGGTAGGAAAGGGTGTCCTTGACGGGGTGGAACTTGCTCTTGCCGATCCGGGGGCGGTAGTCGACGGGCACGTACTTGACGGCGTATCCGTTGGTCAGGAAGGCCAGCGTCATGGTGGTCACGCAGCTAAACCCGTCCGGCACCACCCAGAGCCAATCGAGCATCGTTTCCCGCTTGAACGCCTTCAGTCCGGTGTTCAAGTCGGGGATCTTGTGGCCGGTCAGGTAGCAGGCCAGCTTGCGGATCAGCCATTTGGCCGGGCCTCGGAGCCACGGCAGGGTGCCCTGCTCGCTGGTCCTGGCCCCGTTGACCTGGTCGTAGCCGGGAAAGTGGGGCAGAAGATCGGGGATTGCCGCGGCCGGATAGCTCCCGTCGGCATCGAGCATCACGACCACTTCGCCCCGAGCCTTGCGGATACCGACCTTTCGCGCCGCCCCCGCCCCACGGTTTTCCAGACACCGAATCACCCGCACCGGGCACTGCCAGCACGAGCGGGCGAACTCTTCGGCCAGTTCGGGGGTGCGATCGGTCGATCCGTCGTCGACGACGAGGATCTCGTAGCGGACCGACTCGTCGGAGAGGGCCTCAACGATTTCCGCGAGGACCTGCCGGATGGCGTCCTCCTCGTTGTAGGCCGGCAGGAGCACGGTCAGTTGCCACGGCGGGGTCACCTCGGTGGTTGAGGCCGCCACGACTTGCGTCTGCCAACCTTCCATGGCCCGGCTCCCTGCGCTCCGCTCGCAAGACGGCCGGACGCCGCCGGCCGGTCCTTCCCCGGACCGCCCCGGCACACGCGGCCGCCGCAACCGCGACTTATACCACAACTCCGCGGTCGGCTCCAATGCCAGTCGCAAGAAAAGAAAGGCCGGATCTCCGACTGACGAGATCCGGCCGGCGGTTGATACTACTGACTACCGGAATCCCTCCCGGTGCGGATATTGCCCGGGCATACGCGGCTACTGACAGCAGGTCGCCGGACGGCACGTCCGCGGCAGGCACGTCCTGGGACGGCACGTGGTCAGCGGGCGGCAAGCCCTCGGACCGCACGTCATCGGCGCACAGGTCGCCGGGGCGCATGGTTCGGGAGCGCAAGTCTCGCAAGCCGGTTCCTCCGGCGCTGGCTCCGCGGGAGCGCAAGCCGGTGGAGCACACGTGGCGGGCGCGCACGTCGCCGGCGCGCAGGTCAGCGGACGGCACGTCGTCAAGGGTCGGCACGTGGTCAACGGGCGGCACGTCGTCATGGGACGGCACGTCGTCAGCGGACGGCAGGTCGTCATGGGACGGCACGTCGTCAACGGGCGGCACGTCGTCAACGGGCGGCACGTCACCGGGCCACACGTGACGGGCGCACAAGTGACCGGCCCACATGTGACGGGTCCGCACGTCCATGGACGGCACGTCAGACCAGCGTCCGCCGTCACCGCGGCGCCGAACACCGCAGCCAACGCGATGCCAACAACAACGAGGCGATTCATTCCGGAATCCTCCCACTTCAGCAGACAGGTACCGTAGAGTCGAAAAAGGCTGGCGGGCCACCGCGGGCAGCTACACCGGCACGCCCAAGTATAGGTTATGGGAAATCGCCAAAGGGGCACGCCCGTCCTCGCTCCCCCGATGAACCACCAGTCTACGCGACCAGTCAGTTGAGTTGCCCAGGAGACTCAGGCATCCCGTGACGGGATCTCGAGCGGTGCAACCTCCTTGCCTCCGCCAACGCAGCGTTGATCGACGAAACGATGCATCGCTGATCAACGGAGAACAGAAAAGGCCGGATCTCCGAGGAGACCCGGCCATCGATTTCGGGACTTCCGAGTTCGGGGCCAACAGGGCAGGCCCCAATCCCGTGAAGCGATTCAAACCGTTGACGGACCGGCCGGTTGTCCGAGCCAAGCCTCGTCAGACTCCCTCGCTCACTTCTTGGCGGGCGGAGGAGGAGCCGGGGCGGGCTCTTCGGGCGCCGCGGGCGCCTCGGGAGCCGCAACCTCGCCCCCTTCAGCGGGAGCGCAGCACGTGGCCGGCCGGCACGTCCTCGGACGGCACGTGGTCCGCGGACGGCACGTGGTCATCGGACGGCACTTGGCCCGCCGACGGCACGTGGTGGCCGGCTCGCACGCGGCGGGTTCGCAAACCGCGGGTTCGCAAACCGCCGGTTCGCAAGCCGCGGGCTCACAGGCCTTGGGCGCGCATGTCGTCGCCGGTCGGCAGGTGGTCAACGGCCGGCACGTCGTCATCGGACGGCACGTCGTCATCGGACGGCACGTCGTCATCGGACGGCACGTGGTGGCCGGCGCGCACGTGGTGGCCGGACGGCACGTCGTCATCGGACGGCACGTCAGGCCGGCATCGGCCGGCAACGCGGCGGCCAACACCGCAACCAGGGCGATGCCAACAATGAGCATTCGATACATACAAGAATCCTCCAACTAACAGGTACCGTAGCGTAAAGGGATTCGCAGTAGCGCCGTCATCTGTTTCGTTACTCCCCTCCATCGACGGCCAACAAGAGGGAGCCGCCCAGTCAGAGCTGCGTTCCACGACGACCTTCGACCTGTTGGCTGCCCTGTTAAAGCACTAACATTCGGGTCGTGTGGTAACAAATGCACAGCTTTGAGGATAAGCTAGCATGGATGCAGGAGATGTCAAGCGGGGGGAACCGAGAAAATATGCGTATTGGGTCGCATTGGGGGCTTAGGAATTTTGCGACGATTTAGCAGAAAATACGGCGCGTCGCCCCGCGACCTCAACATACCCCCAAAAAGAAGGGCTGCCCGGGAGCCGTGCCCCCCCTTGGGTGACCAAGGTCAAGTGCTTTGTTCAGAATGACTTGCGCAATGCAGGTCCGTCGTCCGCGACACCCGCGAGATGCGAGTCAGCACACCTGATAAGGCCCTTTGTGGCGCCAGAAAAAAGGCGGAAGAATCCCCCGAAAACCCGTAGACTACCGCAGCGGCGGATCGTCAGATTTTTTTGTCTCGAGGGCCTGTTGGGTTCCCGTCTCCTCTCTTCGGCGGATCTCCTCCGCCAAGAGGTTCACCTTCTGGATCGTCTCGTCCAGGTTCTCGAAATCGAACAACACGGGGTTTTCCCCGGGAAACGGCGTGGCCACCATGCCCGCCACACGCCAACCCGGCGGTTCCCGACGCAGCGTCCAGAGGAACTCCATGGTGTGCGGCTGCCCGTTCTGGTCCAGGTCGGTCCAAGAGCAAGCCACGCGTGCCCCGTCGCCGGCCAGGCGTTCCACGTCCCCGACTTGGAACCGCGCGGTATCGCTGGCCTGAGGGGCGAAATGCTCATTCAGCCGGGCCGCTTCCTGCCGCGCACGGACCGTGTATAGCTCCATGATTCTCGCGTCATCGCCACGGCGGACTGCGTGGAGGAACACGGCAACCGCGGCCGCCGGCTCACTCGTGTCGTTGGGAACGGTCTCGTCGGACACGCCGGATGCCCCCGTCGGCGGTTGGTGCGTCGCTTGCGTTTGGCCAACGGCGGCTTGACCTTCAGGGTCGGCTGGTGCCGGATCCTCGCTCCTCGATCCTTGACAGCCGACGAGTCCCACGATTAGAAGGGCCAACAGCAGCATCCCGTGCTCGCATCGCATCCTATCGATCTCCTGCTCCAGAGGACCCGCCCGTCAGGCCAAAACGTCGCGCCGACAAGGCAGATCGTTGATTGCCGTTGCCGACGGCGACGAGCGGAGGCGGGAGTGTCTCAGGAACCACGTTTCCCGTCAAGGCGGAAAGCCCCGAGAGCCGCTCTTGATCGGCACTCAGTGCGAGGACTGCGCCCGGGCAAAACGACGTTCTATTTCCCCCAGGTTCTTCCCGGGTTCGCTGCGTTCCGGGACCGTGCTTTCAACGCTAGCTTGGACTGGCTGGGAGGGTGGGGCGGGAGGACGAATCGTTGCGCGAGATGCTTGTCTACGACGGCCCGCCGAATTGAAAACTCGCGATTCGGGGAGTCTTACCTTCCGGCACGGCCGTGCAAGAGTGCTGCTGGGAGAGCTCCCGCTCGCACCGCCAAGCCGCGGGCGGCAGGACTCACGCGCCGTGGTGCCCGGATGCGGCCGGAGAAGAACGCTCGGCCAGGGGGCGGTCGACCGCCGAGGCCCCGGTCGCGGGCCCGCGGTTCGACGCTTCGCCGAGTCGCTCGGGCCCACCGTTGAGCACCCAGAGGAAGATGCCCAGAAGGACAGCCACCGCCAAGATCAGAAGGGCGATAATCGCGGCGTTCAGTGCGACGGAGCGGCCGCGGGATGGAGGGTCGTGTCCACGGGTCGGCGCCCCGGTGGAGGCTCCTCCGCTGGGGCCCATTGCCCCGAGCTCGGACTGCGGGTTCCCGGAACCCAACGGAGGAAAGACCTCGGCGGCCTGCTGCCAGTCTCGCCAGCCTTCCTGCCAGACCAGGGAGTCTGGGCCGACACGACCTTCGGCGATCCAGGTCCGCATGACGTCGCTGGTAGCGGGGCCAAATTGTCCGCCGCTCGCGGGACGCACGTACCAGACGGCATCAGGCGATTGTGCCAGTGGATCGGTCTGCGCTGGAGACGGAGAAGGCGACGGCGCGGAAGCGGGATGAGTCTGGGCTCCTGCCGCATCGGGCGGGTCTGCCGAGGTGGCCGAAGTGGTTTGGATCGGCGCGTCTGCGCCCGGCGATCCGACTGAGGAGGGAAGGGACGCCGGCTGACCTAATGGAGACGGCGACGCGGTCGGTTGGCCGAGTGGGGCCGTGGGAGTCTGGGCGGGTGTGATGGGCGACGCTTGCCCCAAGGGTTCCGCAGGAGTTGCCCCGGGGCCTTGGTCGGGCTGGGCGCCCGCCGGGGGCCCCGCCGGACTTCGCGCCGGTGGCTGCCGCGTGAGTCCGCCCCCCCCACTCGGGCCATGCCTCGGCGGCGATTCCTGGCGCTGACGCCGCTTCGAGCTTGGCCGGGTGCTCTTGGTGGGGATATCGATACTCGCGCCGCAGTAAGGGCACAGTCCTCGTCTACCGCCCTGAAACGCCTTGACGTTCAGTTTCTCTCCACATCCCGAACAATAGAATCGGACGCCCATTTCGCCACACCGACCGACGTTTCCAGCCTCGGACAATCGCCCGCGCCAGGCCGCCTTGCCCACGGGCCCGGCGCGGAACTGCACATCTTGGACGCGTAGCTGTAAGTCCTTTCTCCTATCATACATCGGTGAACCGTGGCGTAAACATGCACCGTAGCGGTTCACGGCGGGGGGGGCGGCCGCCTCCCGAGCGTGGCATGCACGTTCGCGCTTTCCGAGGGCCCTTCGCCCGGTCCGCCGCATCATCTAAAATGGCGTACTCCCCGGTACCCGATCACGAGTCCTCTCGGACGGTTGGTGATGTTCGTTTCGATCGACGGCGGCGATGGCACCGGCAAGAGCACGCAGGCGGCCCTTCTGTGCGAGTGGCTTCGAGCCGGCGGCCGCGAGGTCGTCGCGTGCCGGGATCCGGGCAGCACGCGACTGGGGGAGGCGATTCGGGAACTGGTGCTCAACCGGCACGATCTCGAGATCGACCGGACGAGCGAGATGTTGTTGTACATGGCCGCCCGGGCGCAATTGGCCGCGGAGGTGATCCGCCCGGCGCTGGCGCGAGACGTGACCGTCGTCTCGGACCGGTATCTGTTGGCGAACGTGGTCTACCAAGGCTATGGTGGCGGGCTGGACGTGGCTACGCTTTGGGAGGTGGGCCGGGTGGCCACCGGCGGCCTTTTGCCCGATCTCTGCATCGTCTTGGACATGCCTCCCCAGAAGGCCGCCGCGCGACTGGATCGCCAGCTCGACCGGATGGAGCAACAAGGCGACGATTTTCACGCCCGGGTACGGCAGGGATTCCTCGACGAAGCCGCCCGGCAACCCGGGGGGATCGTCGTTGTCGACGCAGCCCAATCGATCGACCGTGTGCAAGGCGAGATCCGCGGTGCGGTCGGCCGTGTGCTGGATGAGGAAGGAGGAAGCCAGACTCGAGAGAACAGAAGTCAGAAGTGACCAGGCGGGCGCAGAACGCGCTTGGCAGCTTGGACTTCCGGCCCGGATCCTGGAACGGATCCCTGACCGCGCGTCCCTGATCCGCCTGCCCTTGATGCCCCAGCCCTCGGTACTCGAGCCCTGATCCCTAATCCCTAGTCGCTGTTTCCAACCCCTTTCCTTCACCATGACTTGGCACGGCATCTACGGACATGACGACGTAGTGGAGCGGTTTCGCTGTGCGCTCGGGCGCGGGCGGCTGGCCAGCAGTTTCCTGTTTGTGGGGCCGGAGGGGATCGGCAAGCGGTCGTTCGCCCTGAAGTTGGCGCAGGCGCTTCTCTGCCGGACGCGCCCGGAGCAAGCGATGGACCCGTGCGGGGAGTGCCCGGCGTGCGTCCAGGTCGCCGCGCGTACGCATCCCGACCTGGAACTGATCGCCAAGCCCAAGGACAAGTCGTTTCTCCCCTTGGAACTGCTGATCGGCGACAAGGAGCACCGGAGGCGGCGGGGGCTGTGCCATAGCATCGGGTTGAAGCCGTTCATGGGCGGGCGGAAGATCGCGATCATCGACGATGCCGACTACCTGAACGCCGAGGGGGCCAACAGCCTGCTCAAGACGCTCGAGGAGCCGCCCCCCCGATCCGTGCTCATCTTGATCAGCACGAGTCCGGCGAGACAACTGCCCACCATCCGCTCTCGATGCCAGTTGATCCGCTTCCAGCCGCTTACCGCCGAGATCGTGGCCCAACTGCTCCTTGAGCACGGATTGGTTGAGACGGAGGCGGAAGCCCGCCGCCTGGGTTCCCACTGTGGAGGGAGCCTCCAACGGGCCGCGGAACTGGCCGATGCCCAGCTTTGGGCGTTTCGCACTCAGCTCTACACGCAGTTGGCCCAGCCGGTTCTGGAAAGCGGGCGATTGGCCAACGCGGTGGTGGCGTTCGTCGACGAGGCCGGGCGCGAGGCCGCACCACGCCGCCGACGGGCACGACAGGTCGTCGGGCTGGCCGCCGACTTCTACCGCGCTCTCGTCCACGCCCTCTGTGGCTCGCCCCGAACCGGGGACGCCGAGCTGCGAGACTCCGTGGGGCGGGCGATGGAGGTGTGGCCGGGCGACGAGCTGGTTGCCGCTGCCTGCCTGGACCGTTGCCTGGAGGCCTCCGAGCAGATTGACCGAAACGCCCACCTGCCCACGCTGCTGGAATGCTGGCTCGACGACCTGGGCAAGACCGCGGCCCCCGGCCAGACGCCCGTGCGATAGAGGTTGCAGCCGCGGGGCGGGGCGCTAGCCCGCGGGGCCCCAGGGAACCCGGTCTCCAGGAGCCCGTCGGCCCGTCATCGCCAACGAGGCAGGGCCTCAGACCAAGGCGAGAGTCCGGTGGTCAGGGTTCGGGGTTCAGGGTTCAGGATTTCCGGGTATGGGTGGAATTCCAAGTTCTGAACCCCGAACCCTGAACCCCACAAACTTGACTCATTTGCAGCCGACGTCCGAAGCCAAGTACGCGAGTCAGACCGACCCGCAGCCCGGGTCGCTCACGACCTCATCTCGCCCTGGACGGTCAGGACCAGTCGCCGGCGGCCGGCCCGGCGCCGGTGCTCGCAGAGGTAGATCCCTTGCCAAGTGCCCAGACAGAGTCGGCCGTCGCGGATCGGGATGGTCAGCGAGGTGTCGGTCAGGGAGGCCTTCACGTGGCCCGGCATGTCGTCCGGCCCCTCGATGGTGTGTCGGTAGGGGAAGGTTTCGGGAGCCAGGCTGTCGAGGACGCGGCTCAGATCGACCGGGACGTCAGGGTCCGCATTTTCGTTGATCGACAGCGAGGCCGACGTGTGTTGGATGAAGATGTTGAGCAGGCCCGTTTTCACGTCGGCCAACTCGGGCACCGCCTCGACCACATGCCGAGTGATCAGATGGCACCCTTGGGGAAACCGAGGCAACCGGATCTCTCGCTGGAGCCAACCCATGATCGACGCCTCGCCACAGGCCAAGACGGGCCAAACGGGTAGAGTATAGCGGGTCGGAACCGATCAGGCTCCCCCCACAGGTGGCGGGCGGCCGGGAACGGGACCTTCGGGATCCCGACAGGAGTGCGCTCCCCGCAAAGAAGCCCTCGCTTGCCTGCTTCGGATAGGCGGTAGCCTCCGTGCGTTGCGCCCTTCCACCCGGCAAATCGAATCCCGCTGGCGACGCGGTTTCGTGGTGAGGGGGGGGGCAGAAAATTCTCGCCCAGCCACTTGACTATCGTTCACCGGCGCAAATAATGAAATGACTACATCGCATCATCCCGCCTATTCGGCTCTGTCGCAGCCGCCTTATCACGTTTTCAGGACACTTTGACGGTACGGCCCGCCCTATTCTGCTGTGCTCCGAGTGCAGCGTTCGAGTGCGGGCATTTTACGTTTTTCTCGTTGGTTGGAGTGGTTGGTAATGCGTAACGTTTTTGAGGCCATTTTAGAGTGTGGTCACGACGAAGACTTTGTCCCCGTGGAAAGGGACGACTTTAGGGGTACCGACGCGCCCGCCGGCTCCCGCAAAAAGCTGGAGATCCTGGCGGAGCGGGTTCGGAAGGGTATGCCCCTGTGGCATCCGGAAGATCGGTGCGACTATGGCGGCCTGACCGGGGCAGTGCGACCGCTCACCCACTCCCGCCAGCGGCGTTTCTCTGACTCGACCGGGACGACCCCATGAAAAAGCGGCGCCGTGTTCAGGCGCCACCTTCGGGGGGATTCCGCGCGCCGTTGGAGAACGCTTCCCGGGCCGTCTGCCCCGGAAGGCATCCGCTCCCGGGTTACTTACGTCGGCTGCTCACGACGATTGCCCCTGCGAAGCCCCGGGGAGCAGGTGCGACTGCTGGTGGGGCTCCAATTCGGGGCAGGGCTTCGATTCGCGGTGGGGCTTCAGCTCGTCGCGGAGAACGAGGACGTTGGGGGGGGCCTCAATCCCCAGCCTAACCCTGTCTCCGGCGATCTGGACCACCGTCACCACGATGGAATCGCCCAGCCGGATACGTTCGTGTTCTCGTCGGGATAGCACGAGCATGAGGCCCCCCCATATCACGTTGTTGACAATACGAGTAACCGCCGAGTCTCAACTTGGCACTGCTCTGCCCCGCGGTTTCCCCGTCGCCGAAGCCAACGGGGAAGGACGTTCTGCGACTTGGTAGCCGTCTCTTGGCCGGCCAACAAGCACGCCGATTGAGGCCACACTTGCCGCACGGATCGGTCCGGCTGTGACCTTTCGGGCGAGAGCACACGGCCCGCGCCTTGCCCTGGGTAGTGGCGATTGGCCGACCGCTCAGGCGGCGGCGCGCTCCAGCACCCGGGTATCGAGCAGCTCCAGTTCGGGCGCTTCAGCGAGCTGCGTCTTCTGGAAACGTTCGCCCGTCGGGCCGTAGAAGAGGATGCAGTTCCGATCCGTCTCCCATATTGCCGTGAACTTGACTGCTCTCGGCCCGTGGAGGCAGAAGAAGATCCCGCAGGGCTTGCCTGCCCGATGCAGGATCCGTTCGGTCATCTCAAAAGCATCGATTTGAAGTTGGTTGTGCTCACAAAGGGTTTCGTTGACGTATTCCCGAAGTTCCTCCAAGCTGTAGATCTCGCGAACACGGGTGAGCATGTGGGGTGAAATCTCCTGGATGGGCACGGAAGCTGTGCGGGGAACAAAGCTTCGTGCGGGTGAGAGAAAGTGGGGTGAGTGCCGACAAAGGAAGCTATCGGCAAAATAGACGGGAAGACTTCGTCCCGGAATTCGGCATTCTGGGAGGAATACACACCCTGGGAAAGGCGGTTTCAGCCGCTAGTCCAAGCCAGACAAGCAGATGCGAAGCCGGCACGCAGACCGCCCGCCGGAAATCTTTTTTCGGCTAAAGTCACCGCACGCGCCGCCCAACGGGGGCGGCCGGAACGCCTCCCGGCTACCGCGACTGCTGGGAGTACTTCGAGAACGCCTCCCCCACTCGGCCTTCATCCTCGTCCCCTTTGTGGAGTAGGAATCGGTAGCGGAGGCACATGGACTCGCCGGGAGCCAACGTGTGCGAGCCGTCGGACTCGTCGGAGCCTTCGAAATTGTGCAGACCGAACGGGTTCGCCGCAAACAGCCCGTACGTCCGCACGTGCCAGTACGTGGGAAAACGGAAGCTGCTGGGGTGATTGAGAACGGCTACGCCCACCGTCTGGCCGTCCACCGGGCCGTGATAGTCAACCCAGGCGGCACGTTTCCCCCAAGCCTCTATGTTGGTTTGGCCTTCGCTGTTGACGATCTCGCCGCCCAGCTTGGCGTCGACCTTCATCGTCCCCGCGACGCGGATGCCCGTCGAGCCTTCTTTCGTGTCGCCAAACTTCACCGGCCCGTCGGACGCCGTCACCGTCACGTCGTAGTCGATCCAGCGGCTTTCGCCGTCGGTTCCGAAGCCCAGCTCGCGACGGTCCTCGCAGACCCGCTTGCCGTCCGGGGCCATCCAGTCGTTCCGCGTGACGATCACCGCCTGCTCGCCGCTCTCGACCTTGACGAACTCGCGGTGTTGGATCGTCTGCTCGTGCCAGAAGCTCAGCCCGTTGACGTCGCCGTGGTTGAACCACAGCGACCGATGGTGTGGGTGGTCCTTGCGCTCGTTCGGCCCCTCGGCCATCGGATAGGCTCGGGTCATCGGCTTGCCCGTGGGGCCGATGATCGGCCACAAGATCGGCCCGAGCTTCGGCTGCTTGATCTCGGGGGCCAGGCCCGCGTCGACAAGGTACTCGGTGAACAACTGGCCGTCGATCTTGACGACCACGCCTCGCTCGGAACGCTCGGCCGTGACCTCCGCCGCACCGATCCTTGTCAGCAACACCACCAGACCGAAAACAAGCAAGATCAACGTTACAACTGGGCGGCGCATCGTGGCAAACTCCAGGGGGTGGGAGGAAACGTGGCAGGTACGTCTCCGCAACGAGCCCGTGCAACGCTCCACGCCCGCCGGGGAGACTCGGCTGCCTCCTATCATAGTATCCTCCAAGCACGCGTTCCAGCTTCCGGCAAGACGCGGAGCCGCGGCCCGATGTCCGCCGTGCGGGAGGTTCTCCCGACATGTGGTGGGGTCGTCCATCTATAGCTAGAGGGGATGCCGAGCCCAGATCATCGGCTTGGACTGCCCCCCACGCTACGGAACGACGGGCTCAGCGTCGGGTGATGGCCCACTTTTCGGCGGAGACTCGACCCCCGGCCAATCGCATGCCACAGTCCGCAGCAGCGCGGAGACTGCGTGAGGGAAGCCCGGAACCTGCGCGGGTCGACGTCCGCGTCGATCCTCAGTCGCCCAGCTTCCGCTGGTACTCCTGGAAACCGACCGAAGCATACATGGCCATGAACTGGTCGGTCTGGGCCACCCGCTTGCGATCCGACTCGACCAGTTGGCGTATCAACAGGTGCTCGCTCCGCACGGTGACCCGCTTGGAGAGAAGCCCTCCTTTGGGCTGCATCGTCAGGTGGACCTCCCGGGGGAACAGATGGTGCTCTTCCAGGGCGGCGTTGACGATCATTCGCGCAAACGGCGGTCTGGCCCCGGGATTCAGCACCGTGTTCAGCCGGCAGTACCAGTCGCAGAACTCGCGGTACTGCCGCGATAGGGCTTCGCTCTCGGTGTCGAGCGTGGTGAGCCGGTAGGACATCCGAGGGCTGGTGAACGTCAGCTCGCCGGTGCTTTCGTCCAACGCCTCGTCGAAGCGGGGGTCCCCCAGGAACTTGAGGAACGGGTCCGATTGCTCTTGGGCCCACTGCTTCAGACGCTTGCTGAAACTCGCCACGCGGTCGGTCGTCAGCTCCGTCTTGATCCGCCGCTCGAGGTCCAACAGCACGAACCGGCGGCGCTGGACGTCGAAGACCGTGACTTCGGCCGGGTCGGCCAGGTAGTCGTAGACCACGCCGTCCTGGAAGATCGTCGTGCTCAGGACTTGCGGCTCTTTTTCCCCGTCCACGAAGATCTTGTTCTCAATCCGGAACTCTTCCTTGCCGGCCGCCCCGGCGGGGCCGCTCAGACCCGCACCCAGCACCGCCGAGATCGCCACGGCGAGAAGCCATGATTGAGGTCGGAGCATCATTGCATTTGCCCTCATCGGTGAGCAGGCTTGGTTCTGGCCATATCTCCAGGGGGAGGATAACGCAAGCATTGCCCGCGTGTAAAGCTGAGAAATCACGGCCCCGCGCCGCCGCGCCGCCGATGGGCACCGCAGCGGCCCGAGGCCCCGACCCGGCGGATCGCCCGTCCGGCCCGTTCCGAACGCGGCCGCTCAAGCCCTCAGTAGCCCCCTGGAGGGACTGGTTTCAGCCCACATTGACCACCTTGACGGGCCCCAGGGGGACTGGTAAAGTCAAACGTAACGGCAACCGCATGCACGCCGGTCGCGTTGGTCCCAGCCGATCACGGGGGATTAGCTCAGTTGGGAGAGCGTCTGAATGGCATTCAGAAGGTCAGGGGTTCGAGCCCCCTATCCTCCACTCAAAAAAGCCTTTCGTAGCAACGAGTTACGAAGGGCTTCCTTCATGCCCCAGAGGCGGGGCAGAATCCCGGGGCCACCCCGGGGCCACTTTTGCCCTGAGAACTTCTGAGCCGCCCCAGGATCGCCGATCGCACCGGATGGGGAAAGCATCGGCCGGCCGCTTGTCCAGGACGGCTGCCAGACGATCTCGTGATCGGCCTTCGGCACCTTCACGTCCGAGCGGGCGATGCAACTGATGGCGGGACCGCCACTGGTTGCGTCGCCCAGTCCGCGATCGTCGTGCGCGGCCTTCCCAGCATCTTGCCCACCTGGGCCTCAGTGCAAAATCGTCCCCCGGACCCCTGGTTCCGGCGGGCAAACTCGCTGAAAAGTGCCTTGGGGAGGGGCCGTTTTGGCCCCTTGGGTCACTTCTCCGCCGATTTCTCGACCTGTTCCGAAACACTCGCGATCGCTACCCGAACATGCCCCAAGGTGGCCTCTGGGTGCTCGGCCAGATAGTCGTTGATCGTCTTCACCAGACGACCCGACAATGAACCGCAGTGCTCCCCCTTCGTTGTGCCGCGGAGTTTTCGGATACGAGCTACAGCGTCACGGGCACGTATCCGCTTCTCGCAAATCACCTTGGCGACCTCCAACGCGACGTCCTCCCCTTGGGCGACGCACAACCGCCCCAGCTCCGTCAGGATCGTCTTCTTGAAGATGTCCGTCTTCACGTCGAAAATGAACGAACCGTCGAAACCTAACTCTTGGGGGTTCTTGGGTTGGGAGTCGCCCGTGAGGAAAAGCCTAAGGCCAATCTGGGCCCAT
>Ga0307379_10009130_pt1 | contig 13283 bp, 8 predicted proteins | sample UN2MG_FD_202237 | JGI IMG/M metagenome (GOLD analysis project Ga0307379, IMG submission 202237) | Soil microbial communities from Risofladan, Vaasa, Finland - UN-2 | ecosystem: Environmental > Terrestrial > Soil > Coastal area > Acid sulfate soil | place: Finland: Risofladan, Vaasa | collected...
ATGCCGTCCAGGCCGCGGGCCAGCAGGCGGGGGTAGTCCGGCACGATGTGACCGAAGCAGCCCGTGCCCAGCCCGCGCCGCTTGGCCAGGGCCTTCTCTTCGTCGGTCAGGTAGTCCGGGAAGCCCCACTCGGCGTGGACGCGGGGGTCCTCCAGCGTCATCGACCCGGCCAGGAGCTGACCCGCCCAGAGGTCCGTCGGCATGGCCGAGAGCTTCAACGCGATCGCGCGGGCCTTCCGCACCGCCAGCGGCTCGGCCAGGTGGGCCTCGTCGATCCGCTCCGGGCACGCCCAGGCCACCGGCGGGCGCTCCATCGCCTCGCGCACGCGCCGCCTCAGGTCCGCCACGCGGGCCGTCGAGGGCGTCTGCTGTAACTCGGCCACGGCTCTCATCTGCACCTCCGAGGCGGCATTATACCACGGCGCGGCGCACGCGGCCTTGACAGGACCGGCCACCTGCGGGCATATTCAATGGGCTTTCGGTCACCGTTCTGAAACCTCGCGACCACGTTGTGGAGGCCGATCATGGGCACGTACTGCGGCAAGATACTTCGGATCAACCTCACGGAAGGCACGATCGCCGTCGAGCCGCTCGACGGGGAGATGGCGGCGAAGTACATCGGCGGGCGGGGGCTGGGCACGTACATGCTCACGCGGGAGATCGACCCGGAGGTCGATGCCCTCTCGCCGGCCAACAAGCTGATCTTCGCGACGGGCCCGCTGACCGGCACGTCGTGCCCGGCGTCGGGGCGGTACATGGTCATCACCAAGAGCCCGCTGACCGGCACGGTGGCGTGCAGCAACTCCGGCGGCTACTGGGGCGCCGAGCTGAAGTTCGCCGGCTGGGACATGATCGTCTTCGAGGGCAGGGCCCCCAAGCCGTGCTACCTGAGCGTCCGCGACGGGAAGGTCGAGCTGAAGGACGCCTCGGGCCTGTGGGGCAAGCTCGTCGGCGAGACGACCGACGCGCTGCTGGCGGAGTTCGGCGACGAGAAGGCCCGCGTGGTGACGATCGGCCCGGCGGGGGAGAGGCAAAGCCGCCTGGCGGCGATCATGAACGACCGCTACCGGGCCGCGGGGCGAAGCGGCGTGGGGGCGGTGATGGGCAGCAAGAATCTCAAGGCGATCGTCGTCCGCGGGACGGGCAAGGTCGAGGCGCCCGACCCCGAGCAGGCCAAGCAGGCGCTGAAGTCCATCCGCACGAAGATCCGCGAGCACGAGATCACGGGCAACCTGCTGCCGACGTTCGGCACGAGCGTGCTGGTCAACGTGATCAACGCCCAGGGCATCTACCCCACGCGGAACTTCCAGCAGAGCGTCTTCGAGTCGGCCGAGCAGGTCTCCGGGCAGGTGCTCGAGGAGAAGTACTCCGCCGGGCGTGACATCTGCTTCCGCTGCCCGATCGCCTGCGGGCGGTACAGCAAGGCCGACGGCGTCGAGGGCGGCGGGCCCGAGTACGAGACGATCTGGGCGTACACGGCCGACTGCGGCGTCAGCGACATGGTGTCGGTGATCAAGGCGAACAAGTGGTGCAACGAGTACGGCCTGGACACGATCAGCTCGGGCGCGACGATCGCCTGCGCGATGGAGATGTACAGCCGGGGCGTGCTCTCCGACGCGGACCTGGGCGGGGGCCCGGCGCTGACGTTCGGCAGCGGGGAGGCGATCGTCGAGTGGACGCGGCGGATGGGCGCCGGCGAGGGCCTGGGCGCGAAGATGGCCGACGGCTCCTGGCGCCTGGCCGACTCGTACGGCGTGCCGGAGCTGTCGATGACCGTCAAGAAGCAGGAGCTGCCCGCGTACGACCCGCGCGGCGTGCAGGGGCACGGGCTCCAGTACGCCACGAGCAACCGCGGCGGCTGCCACCTGCGGGGGTACCTGATCAGCCCGGAGGTCCTCGGCGTGCCCGAGAAGCTGGACCCCTACAGCCTGGAGGGCAAGGCGTTCTGGGCGAAGGCGTTCCAGGACCTCACCGCGGTGATCGACTCGCTGGGGCTGTGCATCTTCACGTCGTTCGCGCTGAACGCCGACGATTACCTGGCGATGTTCAACGCCTTCACCGGCAGCGACGGGGACACCGCCGGCCTCGTGCAGACCGGCGAGCGGATCTGGAACCTCGAGCGGATCTTCAACCTCGCCGCGGGCATCGCGCCCGACCAGGACAAGCTGCCCGGCCGGCTGGTCAAGGAGCCCATCCCCGACGGCCCGGCCAAGGGACAAGTCCACAAGCTCGCCGAGCTGCTGCCGGAGTACTACCGGGAGCGGGGCTGGACGCCCGAGGGCGTGCCCACCGATCAGAAGAAGGCGGAGCTGGCGCTGGTGTAGGTGTCCGCGCCCTCGCGCGGACCAGGAGACCTGCCCGCTGAAGCGGACAGGCCTGCTCGCTTCAGCGGGCAGGTCCGGAGTGGCCCGATCCCGTGGACGAGATCGCCCGACTCGCGCGCAAGGCGACGCTTCGCGTCGTCGGACTGATGAGCGGCACGTCGGCCGACGGCGTGGACGCCGCGGTCGTGGACATCCCTCGCGGCGGCGGGGCGAGGCTCGTCGCCTTCCGGACGTTCCCCTATCCCCCGAAGCTGCGGCGGGCGGTGCTGGACCTCTGCCGGCCGGAGACGGCCCGCGTCGCGGACCTCTGCCAGCTCAACTTCGTCCTGGGCGAGGTCTTCGCCGACGCCGTCGGTCGGCTGGCGCGGAAGGCGGGCATCGCGCCGGCCGAGATCGACCTGATCGGCTCGCACGGGCAGACGGTCTGGCACGACCCCCGCGGGCGGCGGTTCGGGCGGCGGCGGGTCCGTTCGACGCTCCAGATCGGCGAGCCGTGCGTCATCGCCGAGCGGACGGGCGTCACCACGGTAGCGGACTTCCGCCCCCGCGATATCGCCGCCGGCGGCGAGGGCGCCCCGCTCGTGCCCCACGCGGATTGGGTGCTCTTCGCCGACGCCCGCCGCAGCCGGGCCATGCAGAACATCGGCGGCATCGCGAACGTCACCTACCTCCCGGCCGGCGGCGGGCCCGAGGCGGTGCTGGCCTTCGATACGGGCCCGGGCAACATGGTGATCGACCGGCTCGTGTCTCTGGCGACCAGGGGCCGGCGGAGCTACGACGCCGGCGGGCGGATCGCGGCCGGGGGCACGGTGCGCGAGGACCTGCTGGCGGAATGGCTGAAGCACCCCTACTTTCGCCGGCGGCCGCCCAAGTCCACCGGGCGCGAGGAGTTCGGCTGGGACTACGCCGACGGGCTCTGGCGGCAGGGGCGGCGGCGCCGCGTGGGGACGGGGGACCTCCTGGCCACCGCGACCGCCCTGACGGCGGCGAGCATCGCGGCGGCCTACCGGCGCTTCCTGCCCGGACCGGTGGACGAGGCGATCGTCTCGGGCGGCGGGGCGCGGAACAAGACGCTGACGGCGATGTTGACCCGCCGGCTGGCCCCGGCGAAAGTGATGCCCAGCGACGCCGTCGGCCTCGACGCCGACGCGAAGGAGGCCGTCGCGTTCGCCGTGCTGGCGGCCGAGACCATCCGCGGGCGGGCGGGCAACGTCCCCGCCGCGACCGGCGCCGGCCGGGCGGTCGTGCTGGGCAAGATCGTCGTCGCGGGGAGGTAGCGGTCGATGGCGCGCAGGCGGCGGTTCATTCCGGGCATCTACAACTACTGCGACCGCTGGTGCGAGCGGTGCGGCCACACCGCCCGGTGCCGCGTCTTCCGGGACACCGAGCGGGTCCGCGAGCGCCACGAGCGGCGCGGCGCGGACGCCGGCGAGATGGACACGGCCCTGGGCGACGTATCGCGGAGCTTCGAGAAGGCCCGGCGCATGCTCCGGCGCTGGGCGAAGGCCAACGACCTGGACCTCGACCGGCTGGCCGCCGACGGGGCCGCGGACCTGGCCGACCGCCGCCTGGATCGCAAGACCGACGGCCACCCTCTGACGGCCGGCACGCACGAGCTGATGGACCGCTGCCGGGGGCTGCTGGAGAAGCTCCGCGCGGTCTTCGATGAGGCCCGCGACGACGCCGTCGGGCGGGCCGAGATGATGGACGTCGCCGGCGAGATCGACGGCCTGCGGCGGGTCGGGGACGCGGCCGAGGTGATCTCCTGGTACCACACGATGACCCACGTCAAGACCCGCCGGGCCCTGGACGGGTGGTTCGAGGCGGGCATGCAGCAGGAGCGGGACGACGGCGCCGGGGACTTCGCCCTCTCGGACGCGGCCGGGTCGGCGTCGGTCGCGCGGAAGGGCCTGGTCCGCATGAAGACGGCCCTGACGGTGGTCTACGACTGGGACGAGGCCCTGCGGGACGAGGTGCTGGACCTGCTGGTCCTGGCCGAACGCCTCCAGAAGGAGCTGGAATCGCTGCTGCCCGGCTGCCTCGACTTCCCCTGGCCGCCGGCGGAGGAATAGGGCGGACGCTCCACCGCGCCGCAATCCCCCTGGGCCCCGGCGCGGGGGGCCGGGCAATCAGAACTCGGCGGGGCGTTCGGTGTCCTTGGCGGCTGCCGGCTCGGCGGCTTCGTCGGCGGGCTGGTCGTCCCGCCAGGCCGGCGAGGTGAAGTGGGCCCTGTCGTCGGGCTGGGGGGCGAAGCTCTCCTCCCCGAGGCCGGGCACGTGCAGCAGCTCCTCCCCGAGCCGGTCCGCCACGGCCATGAACGCCCCGACGACCGTGGGGTCGAACTGGGTGCCGCTGCCGAGGCGGATCTCCCCGATGGCCTCGGCGCAGCCCTTGGCGTTCCGGAAGGTGCGGGGGCTGGTGATCGCGTCGAAGGCGTCGGCGACGGCCAGGATGCGGGCGGTCAGGGGGATGGACGCCCCGGCGATGCCCTCGGGGTAGCCCTTTCCGTCGTAGCGTTCATGGTGGTAGCGGACGGCGGGGATTTCCTGGTCGAGGAACTCCATGCGTTCCATGATGCGGACGCTGAGCAGCGGGTGGCGGCGCATGAGGGACATCTGCTCCCCGTCCAGGTGCGTCGGGCTCAGGAGGATGCTGTCGGGCAGGGCGACCATCCCGATGTCGTGCATCATCGCGGAGATGCCGATCCGCGTGACGACGCGGTCGGGCAGCTCCATCCCGCGGGCGATGAGCGTGGCATAGTGCTGGACCTTCCGCGTGTGGTCGGCCATGTGCGGGTCGCGGGTCTGGAGAATGCTCATCACCTCGTGGAAGGCCTGGATGAAGAGGTCCTTGAACTGCCCGTCCAGGCCGGCGAGCTTCTTGCTGAGCGTGTCGATCCGCCCGCTCTCGTCGTGGGCGCCGACGGCCGGGCCGGCGTTGAGGCTGTGGGCCTGGACGATGCGGTTTCGGCCGAGCTCCTTGGCCGTGTAGAGCGCCTTGTCGGCCAGGCCCATCATCGCGCCGGGGCCGTCCATCTCGCCGGCGTTGAGGTCGGTCACGCCGATGGAGATGGTGGTGTTGAGCTTCAGGCTGCCGACGGTCGTCGTGTGGGCGCTGATGGCCAGGCGGATGCGTTCGGCGACGGCCTGGGCATCGGGTGCGGCGGTCTCGGGCAGCAGGACGGCGAACTCGTCGCCGCCGAACCGGGCGGGCAGGTCGGCCTTGCGGCAGGCGTCCTCGATGGCCGCCGAGACTCGCTTGAGCATCTCGTCGCCGGCCGGGTGCCCGCCGGCGTCGTTGACGGCCTTGAAGAAGTCGATGTCCATCACGAGGACCGACAGCGGGCGGTTGTAGCGGCGGGCCTGGTAGTAGAAGCACTCCAGGACCTCCTCGAAGTGCCGGCGATTGGCCAGGCCGGTCAGCTCGTCGGTCTTGGAGATGTGGGCGAGCTTCTCGAAGGCGTTCTCCAGCCGACGGGCGAGCATCAGCGGCTCGCCGTGCAGGTCGCGGGCCAGGTTCTCCGCCGTGCCCTCGCCGGCCTCCAGCCGCTGGAGGCGCGTCAGCAGCCGCACCACCGGGCCGATGATCAGCATGTGCGTGCCCAGGATCACCAGCAGCGCCAGCGCCACCGACAGCGACAGGATGATCAGCACCATCCGCCGGCTGGTGACGGCCTGGCGGTGGATGTGCACCACCGACACGGTGGCCAGGAAATAGCCCACGTCGCGCCCGGCGGGGTCCCGGGCCATCCAGGCGACCGCCAGGTGCTCGTTGGGCGTCAGCCAGACCGTCTGCGGGACCGAGTGGTCCGGCAGCATCGCCGCCGGAAGGCGGTCCCCGCCGACCAGCACCAGTTCCCCTCCGCCGATCAGGCTGAGGCGGTCCAGCAGGCCGCGAGCGACCTGCCGCGCCACGTACAGGTAGCCCTCGGTGTTGGCGTCCTCTGCCTTCGGGAACGGGGCCCGGGCGAACAGGGCCGGCCCGCACGGCAGCCGGACCAGGCCGCTGAGCGATTCGCCGCCGTACTCGGAGAAGGCCGAGATGACCTTCGCGAGCTTCGCCCCCTGCGCGGAGGACGGCCCCGGGTGGTTGGCGTCGGCCGCCCAGATGCCCAGGACGTTCCCGGCCGAGTCGGTGATCCAGGCCTCCTCCATCCCGGTCGGCGTAAGGAACGAGCCCAGCACCGCCCCCACGGCGTCCCGATCGGGTCGCTGAAAGAACCGGGCGACCTGGGGCAGTTGCCCCCACGCGGTCGCGGTGCGCAGAAGGCTGTCTTGCTCGGCCTGAAGCGCAAGCTCCGTGCCGTGCTGGGTCCGGATGGCCTCCTCGCGCAGGGCGGCCCATTTCTGGGCGTCGATGTGGGGCCGGAGGCAGAACACGTCCAGCAGGAAGATCCCCGCCGCCGCCACGACGGCGAGAATCAACAGCACGCCGGGAGAGGTCAGTTTCAGCCGCGTCATCGGGCGGTTCCCAAATGTCAGTGTTGCAGTAAGGATTGGCGCAGGCCAGCCGCGCCTGATAAGCCATGCATGGGGACTATCGGCCGGTTGGGGGCCCCGCTTTGCTTGCGCGCAAGACAGACCTGGCGGTTTCCGCCCCCCGGCGCTGCCTGAAGGCGGTCAATCCAGTTGGACGATGCCCTTACGAATCGCGAACTTGACCAGGCTGGTCTGGTCGTGGATGCCCAGCTTCCGCATGAGCCGCGTGCGGTGGGTGTCGATGGTCTTGACGGCCAGGCCGAGGGCCTCGGCCGCTTCGCGGTTGGTCCGGCCCTCGGCGATGAGTTGGAGGACCTGCCGCTCGCGCATCGTCAGGCGCTCGTAGGGGTCGTTGCGGTTGCCCAACCGCCGCAGGACGCTCCTGGGGATCCCCGGGGCCAGGTACAGCTCGCCTCGCGCCACGACTCGGAGGGCCTCCAGCAACTGGTCGTTGTCGGCCTCCTTCACCAGGTACCCGGACGCCCCGTTCTCCAGGGCCCTGACGACGAACTCCTCGTCGTCGTGCATGCTGAGGATCAGCACCCCCACGTCCGGACGCTTCCGAGTGACCTCCCGGCAGGTGTCCAGGCCGTTCAGCCCGGGCATCGAGATGTCCAGCACCAGCACGTCGGGCTCGGCGGCGACGACCTCTTCGATCACCTTCAGCCCGTCGCCGCACTGGCCCACCACGACGAAGCCGGGCTCCCTGGCGATCATCTCCGCCAAGGCCTGGCGGACTACGGTGTGGTCGTCGGCAAGGTAAACCCTCGTTGCTTGTTCGGTCATCTGGCCCCCTTTCGCGGGCTGGCTTGGAACCCATTGCGCGGCCCATAGTTGAGTGGAGCCTTCTTCTTGGGCAGCCCCGTTCCGTTGGGGGACGCAATGATTCGCGATGCCGGGATATTCTATTCACCCGCCGAGCCCGCAAGCAAGCTCGGAAGGGTAAGGTAACTACCTTAAACCCATGTAATTCCCGCAGCTATTCTCTGTTCACGGCCTGGTTCCGTATGAGCGACCTCCGGGTCACACACGCCCCAGCCGGTCGAGGTCGTGCGTTCAGAGTTCAGCGTAGCCAGGAGCCAGGAGCCCGTAAGATACTTAATCCCAGCACTTTAGGAGCCGGAGGCCCTTCATCTTGGCCCGGCTGCGGGCGAAGGGTTCAGAACGCTGTTCCCTGCGTGTGAAGCATTCCCTATTCGCGCCGGCGGCGAGTTGAGATATGAGATAGCTGAGCTTGTCGGGGGAAAAACCCCGCACCGTGGGCGCCCGCATGGTACACTCGCCGGCCCGGTCGGTGGGCGGGGTGTGGTCTGTCTGTGTTCAGGTCGCCGGTGGCGAAAGGAAGGCGTTCCGCCCGTGGGAGAGCATCCCAATCCCGATCGCGGCACGGGCGACCGCCCAAACGGGCGCGCCGCACGGCCCCCCGGCCCGGGCGGGGCGGGCCTCCTGGCCGATGTGGTCACGCGCCTGGCAGGCAGGCTCGCCGATGCCGTGGACCGAGACACGCTGGTGAGGGAATCGCTGGTCGACCTCGCCGCGGCCGCGGACGCAGGGCGGATCTACGTGGCAGAACTTCGCGGCGACCCGCCCGTCATGCACTGCACCGACCTGTGGATCGCCCGGCCCGAGCCGCCCGGCGGGGAGGCAGGGCCGGACTTCCCCGCCGAGGGCCTGCCGTGGCTTGCCGACCACCTGCGCCGTGACGGGGAGGTGTTCCTTGGCGACGTCGGCAGCCTGCCCGAGGCGGCGACGGCGGAGCGATGGATGCTGGAGCGCCGCGGCGCGCGGACGGCCGCCTTCTTCGGCATCGAAAGGCAACATCGCCTGGCCGGGTTTGTCGGGTTCGAGGACGTCCCGGAATCGCTCGGGCGGTCGCCGGATGCCCTCGCGGCGCTGCGGGCCGGGTGCCGGCTCATCGCCGCCGCCCTCGTCTGCCAGGAGCTCCGGGAGGGCCTCGCCCGCCAGACCGTCCGCCACGCCACGCAGCTTCTGGAATCGGATCGCCAGTATCGAGCGCTCGTCGAGGGCCTCACGGTCGGGGTGTTTCGCTCGACCGCCGAGAGCGGCGGCCGATGCCTTCAGGCCAACCCGGCCCTGCTGGCGACGCTCGGGTACGACAGCCTGGAGGAGTTCCTGGCCGTCCCCGTCAGCGAGCACTACGTCAACCCAGACGACCGCGAGCACATGCTGGAGGCGATGCGGCGCGACGGCCGCGTGGACGACTGGGAGGTCCACCAGCGCCGCAAGGACGGCAGCATGTTCTGGGCCAGCCTGACCATGCGGGCCGAACGTGACGAGTCCGGGCGGATCGTCTGGATGGAGGGCATCCTGTTCGACGTCACGGAGCGCAAGCTCGCCGAGGGCCGGATACGGGACGCCTCGGCGTTCCAGGCGGTGATCGCCGCCGTCCGGCGCGTGCCGGAGGCGCGGGCCGAGGCGGGCGTCTGGCAGGAGCTGCTCTCGGCCCTGGTGGAGCGGTACGGCCTGATCCTGGGCTGGTACGGCTCGTATCAGGACGGCCGGATCACACCCGTAACCTGGGCGGGCGACCCGGCCGGGTACCTCGACGGGCTGGTGCTGGAGATCGCCGAGCCGACCAGCCCCGACGCCCGCTGCGCGATGAGCCTGGCCGTGCTGGGCGAGGGGCCCTTCGGCTACGCCGACCTGGCCGGCGACGAGGGCTTCCGCCGCTGGCGAGACGCGGCCCTGGAGCGGGGGTTCGCCTCGAACCTGGCCCTGCCCGTCCGCGTCGAGGACCGCATGGAGGGTGGTATCCTTCTCTACGCGGACCGCCCCCGCGCGTTCCCCGACCGCCGCGTGCGGCAGTTCCAGCTCATCGTCGCCGAAATGGCCGCCCTGCTGGGCGAACGCCGCCGCCGCCGGCGCTACGAGGAGGCCCTCCGCGAGAGCGAGGAACGCTATCGCGTCGTCGTCGAGAGCGCCGGGGAGGCCATCATAACCATGAGCGCCGACGGGACTTGCCTCTTCGCCAACAACGTCGCCGCCCGGCGGATGGGCCTGACCCAGGACGAGCTGGTCGGCCGGAAGCTGCACGATCTGTTTCCCGAGGACATTGCCGACCGCCAGCTTGGGAACGTCCGCCGCGTCATCCGGAGCGGGCAGTATCTGCTGGTGGAGGAATGGACCAACATTCGGGGCGAGAAACGCTGGTACCGCACGAGCATCCAGCCCCTGCTCGGCAGGAAAGGCCAGCCCGTCGCCGCGCTGGTCATCGCCCGCGACGCCACCGACATGAAACGCGCCGAGCAGGACCTCCGCCACGCCAACCGGAAGCTCATGACCGCCGGAGAAGCCGAGCGCAAATACCTCGCCGCCGAACTGCACGACTCGATCGGGCAGGGGCTGGTGGCCATGAAACTCTCCATCCAGAACGCCGCGCCCGACGGGGCCGACTCGGTCTCCCGCGACGTGGCGCGGTCGCTGGCGGCCATCTCGCGAAGGTGCGGCGAACTCATCCGCGAGGTGCGGGGCATCTGCCAGGGGCTTTTCCCGCCCGTGCTGGACTCTCTTGGTGCCGTGGCCGCCATCTCGCAGCTCGTCCACCATTGCACCGCCGCCGGCGTCGAGGCCGAGATGGCCTGCGACGAGCCGCTCCGCCGCCTGCGATTCGACGGCGACGTGGAGATCGCCCTGTTCCGCATCGCACAGGAGGCCGTCAGCAACGCCATCCGCCACGGCCGCGCCCGGCGGATCGACGTGGGCCTCCATCAGACCGACGGCGGGCTGGTGCTGTCCCTCCGCGACAACGGCGTCGGTTTCGACCCCGACGACGCGCCCACTGACGGCATGGGCCTCAGCACCATGAGGCAGCGAGCCGCAGCCGTGGGCGGGGACCTGTCAGTCCGCTCCCGGCCGGGCGAGACGGTTGTCGAGGCGAACATCCCCGTCCGCGGGGCCGACGCCGGTCCAATCGCCCCGCCCGGCACGACGGCCAAATAGGCTGGCATTGCCCCACCGGCCGCCTACAATCCCGTCATCATGGACGCGATCCTTTTCGACTTCGACGGCGTGGTGGTGGACTCCGAGCCGGTCCACCTCGCCTGCTTCCAGCGCGTGCTGGAGACGGTCGGCCTCCGCCTGACCGAGCGGGAATACTACGAGAAGTACCTCGGATACGACGACCACGACTGCCTTCTGACCGCCGCGCGGGACCACGGCGTGGAGCTGGCCGAGCGGCGGATCGCCCACCTGACTGCCGTCAAGACGGAGCTCGTCCAGCGGGCGTTCGGGCAGTCCATCGAGCCGATGCCCGGCGCGGTCGAGCTGATCCGCGCCGCCGCGGGGGAGGGCGTGCCTCTGGCGATCTGCTCGGGGGCGCTGCGGGGGGAGATCGAGCTGGCCGCCCGCACGGTCGGCGTGCTGGAGTGCTTCGGTGCGATCGTATCCGCCGAGGACGTCGCCCGTGGCAAGCCGGACCCCGAGGGCTACATACAGGCCCGCCGGCGGCTGGAAGAGTCCCTCGCCCGCCCGCTGGCGGCGGACCGCTGCGTCGTCGTGGAGGACGCCCCGGCCGGCATCGACGCCGGCAAGGCCGCCGGGATGAAGGTCCTCGCGGTGACGACCTCCTACGCCGCCGACCACCTGGCCGCCGCGGACCGGATCGTCGCGTCCCTCGCCGAAGTGACCCCCGCCGACCTCCGCCGCCTGTGTACCTGAGGCCGAGGGGATCCGGGTAAATGAACCCCGATGCGCCGAGTATTCCGAGTTTCGGCTCGGAGGCGACCGGCCTGGGACCCCCCCGATGGTCCCTGTGTACCTGGTGTACCTGCCCCGGAAGGTACACACAATGGTTCTATGTATATCTCCTTTACTATAAAGTACTTAAGGCTGATTGCCTCCCCCGGGGCGTCCCCCGGCCAGGTACACATAAGGTACACATAACGTCCTCGTGGACGTCGGGCAGCCCGCCCGGCCTCACCAGGGCACCGGGTCGCCGAGCGTGATGACGGTCAGCCTGGCGGCGGCGGGGCGCGCGGCGGTCAGGCGGAGTGTGTACCGGCCGGCGGGGACGCGCGGGGCGGGGGCCTCGAGCTGGACGGACCGCAGCGCAGCGCCGTTGCGGTCGAAGAGCCGTACCGGGCCGGCGGCCCAGCTCTCGGCGTAGTCGCCGGCCTTCAGCTCGACGGGCAGCTTGAGGCCCGCCTCGCCGACGGCGAGCTGCGGTTCGGCCAGCACCGCCGCCGTCTCGGCCAGGGCCTCCACGCGCACGACCGAGCAGGCGCCCGGGGCGTCGGTCGGCCGGCGCATCCAGCGGAGGTTGACGGCGACGATGCGGCCGTAGTCGTAGCCGTACATCGCCTGCTTGAACGGGTAGGCCGCGTGGGCGGGCCGGAACTCCGGCAGCATCCGCCGCGTGTTGGGCTCGGGCACGACGATCGTCCTCTCGCCGGTGAAGTCGAGGTCGACGTAGTGATCTCGGTATCGCTGGCCGGTGGATTCGAGCTGGACGTTGAGGACGGCGCACGGCTGGCCGGCCGGCGGGGCCGGGGCGTCCACCCGCAGCCGCACGGCCAAGGCGCGGTGGTTCAGCAGGTTCGCGGGCTTGGGCAGCTCGACTCGCCCGACGAGCGCGCCGGGCATGGGGGCCTTGGCGTCGGGCGCGGGGACGGCCAGCGGCGCTTCCCCGCCGATCAGCGTGAGGTTGGCCTTCTCGCCCGGCTGCGCCAGCGTCGGGGCGGCCTGGAGGCGGAACGCCAGCGGCTGGGCGGCGAAGGCGTTGGTGAGCGTAACGGTCTGCCCGGCCTCGACGCGGCGTGTGTCGTACCGCACGGGGCGGAACGCGGGTTTGCCGTCGATCTCGACGAGATGCCATTCGCCCTGCCTCAGCTTCTCGCGCACGGCGGCGGGCACCTTGCCGCTCAGCCTCAGCCGCTCCCACCGCCCCAGCAGGGCCAGCAGCTCCCTGGTCCGGCCGTTCTGCTTGAGGGCCGACAGGTTCGTCTCCAGCGAGACGGGCGTGTCCAGCGCGAGCATTCGTGCGGCGTAGCATTCGACCTCGTCGGGGCCGGTCGCCGGCTGGTGCGGCGCGGCCGCCAGGAAGCCCCACCAGCCCAGCTCGGCGGGCAGGAAGCTGCGGGTGTAGTGCCGCCAGGAGTCGGCGATCTTGTGGTGGTCGAGGTACTCCTTGGGCGCGACGGCGGCGAAGTCGTCGCAGCAGCCGCGGGCGAAGATGTGCCACGTCCACGGCGTCCCGCCGGAGCCCTGGACCAGCACGTCGCGCTGGAAGCGGCTCCAGATGGCCATCTGCTGCGGCGTGACCCAGTACCAGTACGGGCCGTTGGCGCCGTTGCACTCCCCGCCGTCGAAGTAGATCATGTCGAACCCGCAGCGGTTGACCACGCCGGCGACTCGCTCGGCCAGCACGTCCTTCAGGTCCGTCCGCAGGTCCACCAGGTAGCAGCCGTAGCGCTCGGCGAGGTGGCGGACCTTCGCCCCGGCCGCGTGGGCCGCCGGCTTCGTG